>Ga0102889_1000568_pt1 | contig 15058 bp, 18 predicted proteins | sample Colrivmet1551A02_FD_84505 | JGI IMG/M metagenome (GOLD analysis project Ga0102889, IMG submission 84505) | Estuarine microbial communities from the Columbia River estuary - metaG 1551A-02 | ecosystem: Environmental > Aquatic > Marine > Intertidal zone > Estuary | place: USA: Columbia River...
CAACCTGCCGAAGCTTCAGCACGATATCTTCCGGCTTTTCTCGTTTTCCAGCCATCGTTTAGTCCTCCTAAAACGGGATAATCATATCCCAATTGGTGGACCACTTCACTGGGGGCATTCCACCATCCAAGGATAATGTTCCGCACGTCTGATCAGGAAAACCAGGACGCAAGCCATCATCAAGCAGCCAGCGAGCTTTAACGCCTCATCTTGTTGGACGATGAGGAGGGCAGGCATCCAGATAAACGCGCAATAGACCAGCAGGAATAATGCGATTGCTATTATCACGTCATGAAAACGGGGGGCGTTACTTTTTGCGCATAGAAAAAAGTAGTAGATGGCTTGTGTCGAAAAGTAGAGTCCGCACCATACCCATGCCGATATCCATCCCGTGTACAGATAGATCATCAGCGCACTGAAAAATGTGCCGAGATTGCGGATCGCAAACTCAAATTTTTGCCCGTACTCTTGCTCGTAGAGGCGTGCGATTTCGATCTTGTAACTCGACATAACCAATTAACTTCCGCGTAGCGCGGTGCAAAATGCGCACCTTTGGGCGTCACATTAGATGAATGGTCTCATGAAAAGGTATATTTTTCAACTTGAGCGAGAAAAGCTTTGAAAACTATCTCCAGAATAGTGTGCTTGGAGTGAGGTTCTAGGTGAACCTACCCATTTTATTAACGAGGAATGTCAAAACCTTCTGGAGCGAGCGCAAATCCTGAAAACTGGAACCCAGGTGATACCGTACAGCCGACAAGCGTCCAATCGCCTGTGGTGCGAGCCGCTTGCCAATATCCTGTTGGCACGATGATTTGTGGGGCTTGGCCGGTGCTAAGGTCAGGGCCTAGGGTGTCGTCCGTCACGGGGCCTGCGTCTGTGGCGCTTATCGACAGGATCAGCGGCGCACCTGCATAGTAATGCCAAATTTCTACGGCATCGACGTGGTGCCAGTGGCTTGCCTCGCCGCCTTTGAGCAGAAAGTAGATACAGGTGCCAGTCGCGCGGCCTTTGCCTTCGGCCTCCCACGTCTGGCGGTAATAGCCCCCCTCGGGATGGGGGGCTAAGTTCAGTTTCGCTATGATGTCATCAGCCGTCATGGGTAGGATGGGTTTTAACCCATCATCCCTTCAGAATCGAACGACCAGCATAGATCGCGGTTTCGCCCAGCATTTCCTCGATGCGGATCAACTGGTTGTATTTGGCCAAACGGTCGGAGCGCGACAGCGACCCTGTTTTGATCTGGCCGCAGTTTGTGGCCACTGCAAGGTCGGCGATTGTCGCGTCTTCGGTCTCACCAGAGCGGTGTGACATCACGTTGGTGAAACGTGCGCGGTGCGCCATGTCGACGGCCTGCAATGTCTCAGTCAACGTGCCGATTTGGTTCACTTTCACCAACATGGAGTTGGCGGACCCTTTTGCGATACCGTCCGCAAGGCGGGCCGGGTTGGTCACGAAAAGATCGTCGCCGACCAGTTGGATTTTGTCGCCGATTTTGTCGGTCAGCATTTTCCAGCCGTCCCAATCGTCCTCAGACATGCCGTCTTCAATCGAGATGATCGGGTAGTCGGATGCGAGCTGTGCGAGATAGTCTGCGTTCTCTGCGGAGGTTAGGGATTTGCCTTCGCCCTTCATCTCGTATTTGCCGTCTTTGTAGTATTCTGTCGCGGCACAATCGAGGGCGAGGTAGATATCCTGACCTGGAACATAGCCTGCCTTCTTGATTGATTTCATAATGAAATCAAGCGCGTCGCGGGTGGATCTCAGGTTTGGCGCAAAGCCGCCCTCATCGCCGATACCTGTGTTGTGGCCTGCGGCGGTAAGTTCTTTCTTCAGTGTATGGAACACTTCTGCGCCCATGCGGATGGCTTCACGGATGTTGCTCGCGGAGACGGGCATGATCATGAATTCTTGGATGTCGATCGGGTTATCCGCATGCTCGCCACCGTTGATGATGTTCATCATTGGCACGGGAAGGACGCGTGCGGATGTGCCGCCGATGTAGCGGAACAGGGGCTGGCCAGAGTATTCAGCAGCCGCTTTTGCGACGGCGAGGGAGACGCCCAAAATTGCGTTTGCGCCAAGGCGTGCCTTGTTGGCTGTGCCGTCGAGTTCGATCATCGCCATGTCGATGGCGACTTGCTCAAGTGCGTCGAAACCAACGATGGTTTCTGCGATTTCCCCGTTCACGGCCTCAACCGCCTCCAAAACGCCTTTGCCCATGTAGCGGGATTTGTCGCCGTCGCGACGCTCGACCGCTTCGTGGGCGCCTGTGGAGGCGCCTGATGGCACGGCAGCGCGGCCCATTGTGCCGTCTTCCAAGATCACGTCGACTTCGACGGTTGGGTTGCCGCGGCTGTCGAGAATTTCGCGGGCGTGGATATCAATGATCGTGCTCATGGGGAGGCTCCTAATGGGATGTTAGCGGTAACGAGGTTGTCTATACTGCGGAAGGTGACGTTTGGGAAGCGCGGCGTAAGCGTGCCTCGCGCCACAGGGTGAAAGTGCCTGATGCGACGATAATCGCCGCACCCAGCAATGTGTAGCCATCAAGAGTTTCGCCGAAAACCAACAGCCCCGCAAGCAGGCCAAAGATGATCCGGCTATAACGGAACGGGGAGATAAACGCGATATCACCGATCCGCATGGCAGAGATGATGCAATAAAGCGCGGGAACACCGATGGAGATCGCGCCGGCAAGGTAGATTAGCGTTAGGCCAGTAGGTACTGTTGGCACGGAGCCAGAGAGTGTGAGGCTCAGAATACCTGCAGGGATCGTCGCCATAAACCCGATGACCGAAAGCTGTAGCGTACTGATGTTTTTGGTGATCTGACGGGTTGCGAGGTCGCGTGCGGACATAAAGCTCACGCCCATGACCGCAAAGAGGGCCGCAGGTTGGAAGGCCGTCCCGAAAGGGCGCAACACAATGAGAACGCCAATAAGGCCGACGAGAATCGCGATCCAGCGCCGCCAGCCGACGGCATGTTTGAAGAAGACCGCCGCACCAAGGGTGATGAGCAAGGGGCTGGCTTGCATGATGGTGGTGACGAGTGAGATCGGCACAAGGGCGAGCGCGGTGACATATCCGAGTGCGGCCAAGCCTTCACAAATCGCGCGCAGGCCAGAGAACCCTGTGAGCATCCAAAGGCCAAACGGCTGTTGGCCTTGAGATTTTGCGGCGATTGCAAATATGATCGTGCCGCCGATGCCGATCATGATCAGGATTTGCCCCGATGGCACGTCGTCCGCCATGAGCTTGATCAGGCTGTCTTCGACGGCAAAGCCGAACATGGCGACGACCATCAGAATGGCGCCTCGGATATTATCCATTGGGTTGGGTCTTTCCAAAGCTGATCTCAAGATAGGTGTTGTAGGGTGCGGGGATTGGGCCGATCAGCATCATCGAAATAACGACGGCCATTGCCCAGGTGATCCCGATAACTGGCAGTGCGCGGGCCAAGGGTAGGTGGCCGCGAAAGTAGAGTGCTGCCGCGATATGGGTGAACACCGCGATAATCGCGAGCATGTAGTAGGGCGCGAAATAGAGCAGGTAGGGTATTTCGCTGACCACGGCGGAGGCGAACCAAATGTTGGTGTCGAAATCGAGGGTCCAGCGAGCCATAAGAACTGCGGGTACGTGCTGCGCCAGAAAGATGATGATATAGAGCCCGGAAAGTACCTGCGCCCATGCCCAATGCCCTTGAGGCTTGCCGCGATTGTAAATCAGAGCCATGCCAAGGCAAAGCTGGACGACAAGGCCTCCGAGCAGAAGCGGCTCGATAATCCCATTGCGGTAAACCACGCGCATGGCGTGCATCGCGGCGATATGGGCGGTGGGGCTGAAGGCCACAAGCAGATGATTGATCAGGTGTGCCGCCAGAAATAACCCGAGAAAACAGGCATTGAGGCGGTGCAGCTTTAAGATCATTTCTTGTCTTTCAGCGGGACGCCGTAAAGCTCTAATCTATGCCCCATAAGGCGATACCCGAGCTTCTCTGAGATTTTGTCTTGCAGGGCTTCGATTTCGGGGTCGATGAATTCGATGACTTCGCCAGAATTCATATCGATGAGATGGTCGTGGTGTTCACGGTCCGAGGTTTCATAACGCGCGCGCCCGTCACCGAACTCGTGCTTTTCTAAGATGCCTGTTTCTTCGAACAATTTGACCGTCCTGTAGACCGTCGCAAGCGAGATGTTGGGGTCGACCGCAGAAGCGCGGTTGTAGAGTTCTTCGACGTTGGGATGATCGGTTGCGGCCTCAAGTACGGCGGCAATTGTGCGTCGCTGATCGGTAAGCCGTAGCCCGTGATCTTCGCACCGAGAGATGATTGTAGATGCAGACATCACGCGCCCTTGGTCTGGTTTCCTCGCTTCCGTTTAAGCGGCGGAGGGGGGCTTGACCAGACCAAAGGCGGGGATTTAGCGGTAAATCGCGGGCACGCCGAGCTTTGCGTGGATCGCGTTGACTTGGGCCTGTGGTAGGCCAAGGGCTGTGGCGAACTGGTGCAAATATTGCGCCTCTTGCTGGGTGTCGAGGTCAATGCCCATGACAGACATGGTGTAAATCTGTTGTTCCAGACCCCGTGGGGTTTGACGCGCAAGGCCTTCAACATCGACTGGGGCGTTCAATTCGTCTTGCACAAAGCGCTGCTCGTCGGCGCTGACTTCGCCAAGGCGGGCGAGCAGTTTCTGGCGCTCCGCGTCGTCAAGTTTACCGTCAGATTTCGCGGCTTGCACCATGGCGCGGATCATCAGGCCTGCGACGGCCTCTTGCTCGGCGGATGGTTGGATCGCTTGGGTCGGGTTGCCGTCGAACTGCGAGTTCAGGACGTCGCCAAAGCTACCTTGGTTGGTTTGTTGACCTGCTTGCATCTGCTTGACCAAGCCGCCCAGCAGACCGCCAAGACCGCCAGCACCACCTGTGCCGCCAAGTTGGCCGAGGATATCATTGAGACCGCCGCCAGAAGATTGTTGGGTTTGCTGTTGCTGTCCGCCACCCGCAAGGCCCTCAAGAAGGCCACCGATGCCGCCAGTTTGGCCCGTGCGCGTTTGCTGTTGCTGACCACCACCAAGGATGTTGTCCATCATGTTTTCCAGTCCGCCAAGATCAGGCTTTTGTCTTGCGTTTGGTGAATGCTGACCACGGAACAAGCCGTCGTTGTCTTGCTGACCTGCTTGTTGCTGGCCCGCTTTTTGCGTCATGGATGCGACGCCTTTGGCAACGGCAACGCCGATGGCGACTTTGGCAAGTGTTTTCATAAGTGACATGTGTTTTCCCCTTGGTTGTTTGTCACAACTTAAGCGGAATGCAGGTCTGCCAGGGAAGGGGAAAACGCGGGATTCCGCGTCTTTTCGTCTGTGTTATGGCCGTAACTCAGGCTCGCGCCCAACCTTTTCGGCCAGTTTCGCGACGGTCAAACCTTGTACGATAATCGAGAAAATCACGACCATATAGGTCGCGGTCAGGATCACAGGTTTCCATTCGCCGTCAGGCAAGGACAGCGCTAAAGCGACCGAGATGCCGCCCTTCAATCCGCCCCACGTCATGATTGGGATGACCCCTTGTGAAAAATTGCGGAAGGGTTTGAGCATCAGCACAGGCACCGCGACGGCGGCGAGGCGGGCGATAAGCGCCAATGCGATGGCTGCAATGCCTGCCGAGAAGTTGTCGAAGTTGAAGGCGATTGCGAATACCTCGACCCCGATCAGCAGGAAAAGGACCGCGTTGAGGATTTCGTCGATCAGCTTCCAGAAGGCGTCAACATATTTACGGGTTTCCTCGGACATGCCGTATTTCGCGCCAACGTCGCCGATCAATAGTCCTGCACAGACCGCCATAATCGGGGCAGAAACATGTAAGTAGACCGCGAGTTCATAGCCCCCAAAAGCGAGGCCAAGGGTGATCAGAACCTCCAGCGAATAGTCTTCAATGCGGCGCATCACGCGGAAGGTGAGCCAGCCGAGAACAACGCCAAGCAACGCGCCACCAAGCGCCTCTCGGACGAAAAGCTCGACAGCGCCCAGAAAGCCGCCGCCGTGATCCTCTCCACTGGGGAAGGCGAGGCCAATCAGGATCAGAAAGACAACGTAAGCCACACCATCGTTAAAAAGGCTCTCGCCCGCGATCTTGGTTTCAAGCGACTTTTCGAGATTCGCTTCGCGCAAAACGCCCAGAACGGCCACTGGATCTGTTGGTGAAATAAGTGAGCCGAACACGAGGGCCACGATCAATGGCATGCCTGTCAGCCACGAAAAGACAAAGCCCACGATGGCCGTGGAAAGTCCGATGCCGATCGTCGCCATGAGCATGACCACGACCCATTCGCGGCGCAGGGCTGCGATTTTGACGTGTAAGGCGCCCGCAAAAAGCAGCAAGCCGAGCATTCCTTCTAACAGCGCGTCGGAAAAGTCGATGTCAGCGACAGTTGCCCGTACATTTGCAGCGACCCCGAAGCTTGGGAAGAACACGTCAAACCCGAGGATCGCGAAGGAAGCAAAAAGCGCCACAACGAGGATGCCAATTGCGGGGGGAAGACGTAAGAAAAGATAGTTAATTGCGCCGAATGCACCTGCGAGCACGATGAGTAGTGAGGTGATTTGGAGAATGGTCATGGGCTATCCTTCACGTCTTTGAGCGTGGTCTAACATGGGATGGCTGGCGCCGCTAGGACCGCCAGAGCGGGAGCGCGGCCCACGTGCCGCCAAGGGGGCGGATTGTAGCGCCCGCGCCGATTTTGAACCGCGCAAGAGCAGGAGCATTGATGGTATCAACGGTGCCAAGATCAAGGCGCTTAAGCCTTCGTTTTGAGAGGTTTTCAAAGGCTTGCGCGAGCAGGAGGTTATGTCCGGCGTGTGTGCGACCTTCGTCAGTTGTCCAGCCGATTTGATAGGTGGCCGTGGCACCGTGGGTCAGGAAAAGCATCGCAGCGACGGGGATTTTGCGAAGATATGCGATGCTGAGAAGCGTATCATGTGCAGGCCAGAACAATGCAATTGCATGAGGCGTGGCGCGGAATTTCTTTGTGCGTTGTTGCGCAAGGTCGGCCTTGAAGAGCCAGTCATCTTTGAGAGGATCGAAGAGGCGGTGTGTCGTGGTGATCGGGCTTTTCTCTGCCTTTCGTTGCGCATTGCGCCATTTTTGCAGCGGGTGGAAGTTGTGTGTGAGGTCGATTTCCGCGACACTCGCGGGGGTCATGATTTGACGAAAGCCAGCTTTTCGGAGCGCGTTTGGTGCGGAGGTGTCGGGGTTCATAACGCAGATTGTGCGCGGATTTATTTGGCGGATTGCGTGAAAATGGGCCATGCCATTCGTCCGCGCTACATAAGTGACAGGGCCGCGTTCAACATATTGGGTTTGGGTTTTTTCGTCAGAAAACCCTTTGACACCAGCGATTTGCAGGGCGTTTGTAAAGTTGATGTGCTGTTGCAACGCGCATGTTTCCATCACGTTGTTAAACATTCATAAATCTAAGTTTGGGTTAATGCATTTATGAAACAGTCAAGCACCGTCGCTAAAGTATATGCTGCACCCGCTAAGCCTACGCCATTGGGTGCGGCGATCATTGCCGCGTGCATCGCAATCCCGATGGGGGTGCTTTTGATGCTTGTCGAACGGTTGTTACTTTAGCCGATTTGCACCAAGGCGTGACGCTTTTTGCCTGCCGATAGTTTCATCGGGGTGGACAGCATGTCTGCCGTCACCATCAGGCCTGCGTCGTCCAATGCCGCATCGTTCATCTTGGCTCCGTTATCTGCAATCAGGCGTTTCGCCTCTTTGCCGCTGCCAGCAAGGCCGGCTTTGACAATGATTTGCACGATGGACATGCCGTCGCCTAGCTCATCGGCTGAGAGTGTGAGAGTAGGCAGGTCATCGCCAACGCCGCCCTTTTCGAACACTTCGCGTGCTGTTGCCTCTGCAGCCGCTGCGGCTTCTGCGCCGTGCAATAGCGTGGTGACTTCATTCGCGAGGATGATTTTCGCGGCGTTGATGTCGGACCCTTCGAGTGCGCCAAGGCGGTCACATTCCTCAATTGTCAACTCTGTGTAGAGCTTAAGGAACCGGCCTGTGTCAACGTCGGTCGTGTTGCGCCAGAACTGCCAGAACGCGTAGGGCGCGGTCATGTCGGCGTTCAGCCAGACAGCACCATCCGCGGTTTTGCCCATCTTTTTGCCGTCAGATGTGGTCAAAAGATGCGAGGTCATGCCGTAGATTTCGTGATCCAGCACACGGCGCGTCAGGTCGATCCCGTTGACGATATTGCCCCATTGATCGGACCCGCCAAGCTGCAACAAGCAGCCGTACCTGCGGTTCAACTCTAGGAAGTCATAAGCCTGCAAAATCATGTAGTTAAATTCGAGGAACGACAGTGACTGCTCACGATCAAGCCGTGATTTCACGCTTTCAAACGACAACATGCGGTTGATCGAAAAGTGCCGCCCGATATCACGCAGGAACGATAAGTAGTTCAGATTGTCGAGCCATTCCGCGTTATTAAGCATCAGCGCGCCATTTGGCGCATCGTCATAGGTCATGTAGGCGGCAAACACCCGCTTGATGCCCGCGATATTCTCGTCGATTTTCTCGTTGGTGAGCAAAGGCCGCTCATCGGCGCGGAACGACGGATCGCCCACTTTTGTCGTGCCGCCACCCATTAAGGTTATCGGTTTGTGGCCTGTCTTTTGCAGCCAGCGCAACATCATGATCTGGATAAGGGAGCCCACGTGCAACGACGTCGCTGTCGCATCAAAACCGATATAGGCAGGGACCACACCCTTGGACAATGCGTCGTCCAAGCCTTGATAGTCGGTACAGTCGGCCAAGAAGCCGCGCGCCATCATCACAGACATAAATTCGGATTTGGGGTGGTAGGTCATTGCTTTTTCCCTGCACAAAGTGTCCGTCACCCTATAAACGTCGATTTGACGAAGGGAAAGTGGTGTTGTCTGAATGAAAAAGACTGGTTTTGTAACGGCGCTTGGCGCGATGTCTGGCACGTCGTTGGACGGGGTTGATGCGGCCGTGGTTGTGACAGATGGGATCACGATCAGGAGCTTTGGTGACACAGCTTATCGGGCCTATTCTGTTGAAGAGGCCGCCATTTTAAAAGCTGCTTTGGGCCAGTGGCCAAGTGACGATCTGGCCGATGTGGCCGAGTTGATCGAGACTGTGCATGCGCAGGTTTTGAGCGATTTTGGCGATGTCGATCTGGTTGGTTTTCATGGTCAGACCTTGGCCCATGACCCCGACAATCGTCGCACCCATCAATGCGGTGACGGGCAGGTTTTGGCGGATGTTTTAGGGCAAACTGTCATTTGGGATTTCCGCTCGGCGGATGTTGATCTTGGCGGGCAGGGCGCGCCTTTGGCCCCGTTTTATCATTTTGCATTGGCAAAGTATCTCAAGGCTGATGCACCTGTTGCGTTCCTGAATTTGGGCGGTGTTGGCAATCTGACGTGGATTGATCCGACCCATGAGAAGCCTGAGACGGAGGGCGCTTTGCTTGCGTTTGATACCGGTCCCACCAACGCGCCGATCAATGATTTGATGCTGGCGCGGCGCGGTGTCCCTTACGATGCGGATGGGGCTTTGGCCGCTGAAGGTAGCGTAGATGAGGCGATTATTGAGACGTTTTTGAATCACGCATTTTTCTACAGAATGCCACCTAAGTCATTGGATAGGGACGACTTTGTGGACTTGGCGCGGAGTGTTGAAAAACTTTCTGATGCCGATGCAGCGGCTACTTTGACCGCCGCTGCCGCTATGAGTGTTGTCAAAGCGATGGAGCATTGCCCCAGCCAACCGACGCGCCTGCTCGTCACAGGTGGCGGGCGCAAGAACCCGACGCTGATGGCGATGTTGGCCGCTGGTTTGGATATGGATGTGGTCGCGGTCGAGGATGTTGGCCTCGATGGTGATATGCTTGAAGCGCAGGCTTTTGCTTATCTCGCGGTGCGGGTGGCGCGTGGTTTGCCGACATCATGCCGTGGCACGACAGGGGTGCGTGCCGCCGTTTCGGGCGGCACGATTTCGCGTCCTAACCTTTGAGGTGAATCTTGAACCGCTTGCGGATTGCCGCGTCGGTTAGCGGATCAAAACTCGCCTCTGAGGGTTTGCTGAGGATGTCTTCCTTGCGCTTGGTCGCGTTGGTCAAAAGATCAGGTTTGCCCTTTTCTTCCCATTCTTTAGGCGACATTCGGTTGGCCGTATTGGGGTAGACATATTCGGTTTGCATCAGCCCAAGTGTCTGATCCGATCCCAGGTAGTGACCGGGCCCTTTGAGGCAGACGTCATGCATGGTCTGGAAGCCGAGCGTCTCGTCGTTGACTTCGATCCCGCGTACGCAGCGGAGTGCTTGGCCGATGAGATCATCACCAAGCACCAGTGATTCCATGCAGAACCCAAGGAGAGAGGCGTGCATGCCTGCGGCCTCGTAGACCATGTTGAGGCCAGACAGACCTGCCATGACGTTGGAGGCCATTTGCTCCCAACCTGCTTGCATATCGGGGAGTTTCGCGTCGGCGATGCCAGCGGCGGCCCCACCGGGGAGACCGTAGAACTGGTGCATTTGGGCACAACCAGCGGTCAGAAGCGCTTGTTCGCCAGAACCGCCTGACATGGCGCCTGTGCGCAAGTCCGACACGAATGGCCACGTGCCAAAGATTGCAGGGTAACCGGGAGAAATGCTATTCACATAGACTACGCCAGCAAGGCATTCGGCGACTGCTTGCACGATGGCGCCTGCGATTGGGGCGGGGGCTGTGGCGCCTGCTTGGCCTGCGGAAAGCAGCAAAACAGGCATACCGCCTGCGATGCATTTCTCCATCACGAGGCAGGATTCAGTGGCGAATTTCATGGGCGGTACAACAAAGCAGTTGGAGTTCGACACAAAGGGCCGTTCGCGCCATTTGTCCTCGCCGCCTGCAATCATGTGCAGCATTTCAAGGGCGTCATCAACGAAATCAGGTTCCGTGAACGAGACACCCACATGCTTTTTCGTGCCAGCGCAGCAACCATAGATCGTGTTCAGATCCATCTCGCGGTTGTCGGGGATGTCACGGCAAACCATGGGGCGCTGAAGGAAGTGGATATTGTCCATTTGCTGCACGATTTTGGCAGCGTCATGCAGGTCTTGCACGGTGGATTCGCGGTAGTTGCGGCCATGCACATCGACGACATGAACAGCAGCCCCAGCGGTGCCGTAATGTACGCGCGTGCCAGAAAGGTTTAGGTCATATTGCGGGTCGCGACCGTGCAGGGTGAGCGCTTTTTGCGCCTTGCCGAGCATTTCCATCACCAAAGCACGCGGGAAGCGGAGCCGTTTATCATCGCCATAGATTGCACCAGCGGCGACCATGTAGTCGATGCCGGATTGGGGCGCATCGCACAGGCCGATTTCCTCTAAGGCACGCAAGGCGGCCTCGTGGATGCGGGCCATGTCTTCGTCGGTCAACGGCTTATAGCGTCCACCTGACATGCCCGCCTTGATCGGGCGCATATCGGTCGGAAGTGGCGCTGAACGTGCGGCGGTACGGGCGGCGCGGCCACCAGATCTGCGCGGCGCGCCAACAGTTTTGCCCACAGGAGCATTGGCTTCGGAAATTTCCGTCATTTTTGGTCTCGATATGTAAAGAAAATATGCAGTGCGAAAGCGACTTAAGCCAGCAAAGGGCGCCCACGGGCCGCGCGACCACGGCGTGCGCCAATGGTGCGATGTATCACAACGATATAGGCGTCTTGCGCGTCCATGTTGCTCTCCCTGTTGCTTCTATCGAAGCCTTGGGAGGGGGGTACGTCTTGTCTATCCGCGACGTTTTGTCGGTTTTGGACTATAGCCTGCGGATTATTAACGGGTCAGGAGTTTATCGACGGCATCGCCTGACATTGCACTGCTCAGGGTCGTGAAGTCGCCTGCGCCAAACATGCCATTTGCCGCATCGCGGATCGCGGCGTGGGTCACGCGGGCCAGCGATGAGCCGAGCGAGAGGCGGGCAACGCCAGCGGCTGCAAATTCAGCGAGCGTGTTCTTCGCGTAGGGACCCGCGACGAGTACGTTGACGGGTGCTTTGACTGCGGCACAGATACGGGCGACGGCAGCCATATCGGGCAGGACGGGCGCATAAACACAATCGGCACCGGCGGCCTCAAAGGCGAGCAGGCGTCGCAGGGCCTCGTCTGTGTCGTAGCGGTTGGTCATCACACCGTCAGCGCGGGCGGCAGATGCCGCGGCGCGAATGCGTTCGACGGCGAGGTCAAAATCGTAGGCATCAACGGATGGGAACATCATGTCTTCGATGCAAATCCCCGCAAGGCCAATTTCGGCGGCAAGCCGCACCGTTTCGGCGCAGGTCTCTGGGTCATCCCCAAAGCCGTTCTCGAAATCGCCTTGGACAGGCAGGTTTGTGACACTGAGAATCTCGGCGGCATGGGCCAGCGCCTCGTTGCGCGTGACTGTGCCGCCGTCGGGCCTACCCAGCGTAAACGCATGGGCGGCAGAGGAGGTGGCGAGAGCCTTAGCGCCCAGTCCTTCCATCATCAAAGCAGAGCCGCGATCCCAGATATTGGCCAGCACAAATGGCTGCCCTTTGACGTGGTGTTCGCGGAATGAAGTCATGATGCCACCTTTGTTTTAGCGAATGCCACAAGCCGTTTGATTGCATCCACGTAAGCGTCGTCGTTGATCGTCATGGCGACGCGGATATGGCCCGCTGCCGCTTTGCCAAAGCTCTCACCCGGCATGGTCGCGATGAGTTCGGCGTCGAGCAGCGCGTTCGAGAATTCCTCGCCAGTCATGCCTGTGCTGCGGATATCAAGCATCGCATACATCGCCCCCTGAACGGGGACATTGCGCACGACGTTTTGTCCTTCAAGCGCTTGCAGTGTCAGCAGGCGGCGGCGCTGGAACGGGGCCGAGACCTCGTCTTCGAGCGGGGTGCCTTGTGCGAGGGCAAACTGGGCCGCGTCTTGGATGTATCCCGGTACGCCGTAGGTCGTGTGTGTCGCCAGATTGATCAGATGTTTAATGACTTCAGGCGGGCCGCAGACCCAGCCGATGCGGCTGCCTGTCATGGCGTGGCTTTTGGACATGGAGCCGACCACAAGCGTGCGTTCGGCCATGTTCGGTAGGGCGCGGGGGGACAGATGCGTGCCTTCCCAGATTTGCGTGTCGTAAACCTCGTCCGAGATCAGCCAGAGGTCGTTGTCGATACAGACCTGCGCAATTTCACCAAGTGTTTCAGGGCTATAGATCACGCCTGTGGGGTTGTTGGGGCTGTTGATCAGCAGGGATTTTGCACCTTCGGCAACGGCTGCGATATCTGCGGCTTTTGGCTGGAAATCGTTTTCAGCGTGGGCTTGGATCGATTTTGGCACAGCGCCAATACCGCGGATCGTACCGGGGTAGGTGGCGTAGTAAGGATCGATATAAAGCGCCGTGTCGCCTTGATCGCAAACTGCGTTATGGGTCGCGAACAGGGCCGCTTGGCCACCCGGTGTGATCAGGATGTTTTGCTGGGTCGTTGGCACGCCTGTCCGCTCTTGGATACGGGCAGCGACGGCGTCGCGCAGGGCGAATGATCCGGGCACTTCGGCATAACCCGTGCGCCCGCCAACTGCAGCCTTGTTCATGGCCTCCAGAATGCTGGGATGCGTGCGAATGTCATGCTCGCCAATGGTCAGCTCTGTGACCTTATGGCCTGCGTCAATCATCCGGCGGGCGCGGTAGAATACGTCCCATCCGTCAGAGCCGCCGCCGGTGATATGTGTGATGCGCTGTGATAATTTCATGACGGCGAAGGGATAGATTTGGTGCTGCGCTGTCAACCCGTCAAAACGCCAAATTAAAGCGCATCGCGCACGCGTTTCGGTAGGGCATTGTGGATGATGGTATAGGATGTCGCGATCCTATGGGTCAGCTCGGAGAGGTCCGCGTCGAAGCCGACCGACACCCATGAACGGTGGAAGTAGGGGGCTTTTGTTGCAGCGCCTGCATCGATCAACATCATGGCGGTTTCGGCGCTGTCGGTTTTCACCGCAACCCTAGTGGCGTCTGGATTGCCAAAGCAGGCAAACATCTTGCCGCCGACTTTCCAGCTATCCAGTTCGGTTGCAGTATCGGCAGCGGTGGCCCCGCGAAAGGCGTGACATATGGCGTTGACGTCATCTCTGTTCATGGGGCTATGGTGGCGGTGATTGAGAAGGAGTGCAAGGATGGCGCGTTGGGTGGTTTTGCTGCGTGGTATCAATGTGGGCGGAAAAAACCGCCTGCCGATGGCTGACCTGCGCGAAATGTGTGAGACGCTTTGGCCCCAGAGTGCGCCGCGCACGCTGATTGCGTCGGGCAATGTGGTTTTGACTGCCAAGGGCACTGCGGCGGGGCTTGCGACCCAATTGGGCGAGACGGTTGCCGCTAGTTTCGGGTTGAAGGTCGCCGTTTTGTTCGTTGCTGAAACCAGTTTTCGCGCCACTGTGGCGGGCTGTCCGTTTGTCCATGAGGCCGAAGGCAAAGGTGTGCATGGGTTTTTCTGTTTCACGCCCCCAACGATTGTTGCCGAGAAGCGCGATCAATGGATGATTGCGGGCGAGGGTTTGGTGCAGGATGGCTTGGTTGTTTGGCTGCATACGCCGCAAGGTATCAGCAAATCCAAGCTAGCTGACAATCTGGGCCATGTGATTGGGCATGTCCCCACGACCGCCCGTAACCTGAATACGCTGCGCAAACTGGTGGAAATGCTGGACGTTTGAAGTTCTTCCTGCTAGTGATTTCGACATGAAGAGCACAAAGATCATTATTTGCTGCATTGTTACCTGCTGACATCCGTCGCGGGCTGCTCTTTCACGTTTCATCTGATCCCTGAACTTGTTAAGCCCGCTGGCATTACACCTAGCTGAGGCGCGACCATGACCCAGATTAAACTGCACAACACCAAGACCCGCCGCAAAGAAGACTTTGAGCCGATTGATCCGCGTAATGTGCGGATGTATCTGTGTGGGCCGACGGTTTATGACCGCGCGCATCTGGGTAACGCCCGTAACGTGTTGATGTTCGACGTCCTGTTCCG
>Ga0102889_1000570_pt1 | contig 14992 bp, 8 predicted proteins | sample Colrivmet1551A02_FD_84505 | JGI IMG/M metagenome (GOLD analysis project Ga0102889, IMG submission 84505) | Estuarine microbial communities from the Columbia River estuary - metaG 1551A-02 | ecosystem: Environmental > Aquatic > Marine > Intertidal zone > Estuary | place: USA: Columbia River...
CAAACAAATGATTGGAAAATCAATATTAAACCCCTATTTGTAAAAGAAATAAAAGCTCTTTTTGGAACTATGTTTTCAGAGAATTCTCCATATATAAAAGCAAGAAATTTTTATCGATTTTATCTGCTTGTCTATTTAGTTTTATTTTTATTATACCAATTCTATGGTAAATCTTGATTCATTAAAGCATCAATCTCTATTCCTGATATCTTTGGATTTGCTCCTCTATTTTTGGCCACAAGAGCTCCAACTGCACATGCCTTATCAATAGCTAATTGAGCATCCTTCCTCTTTAATAAAACATCTATTAACGTTGCTAAGAATGAATCTCCTGAACCAACAGTATCTGCAACTTTAACTTGATATCCATTACAATAAAAAAATCTTTTCTCATAGTATAAAATGGCACCTTTCTCACCTAGAGTTACACATATAGATGCTGTATTGGTATTAGTGGCTATAAATACTATAGTTTGTTCAATTGACTGACCTTGAATTCCCAGATTCTTTGAAATTTCTGTGATTTCATCATCATTAAATTTTATCAAATTAGCAGCATTCATAAGAACTTGAATTGAGCTAAGGTCATAATGAGGGGGTCTTAAATTAACATCAAAAACAGAAAATTTTGAAAAAGCTAAAAGTTTTATAAGAGTATTTCTAGAAGTATTACTTCTTGCCACTAGACTACCAAAAACAAAAGCTTCAGAACGTTTAACTAATGATTTAAGCTCACTATTTAATTGAATATTATCCCAAGCACAAGGATGATTTATTAGATACGAAGCACTACCCTTTTCATCTAAAGAAATGGCTACGGTGCTGGTTTTATATTCTTTATCTTTCTGAATGTAATAAGAGGATATACTATTCTTTTGAAGTTGTAACTGAAGTTCAGTTCCAGATTTATCATCACCCAAACAACTAATAAGAGCTATCTCATTTTGAAAAGATTGCAATCTCAAAGCTACATTTAAAGGAGCTCCACCTATTGTTTTATGAGTAGGAAAAACATCCCAAAGAATCTCTCCAAAACATGTAATTTTACTCATTCTTATTTTTTAGAAAGTAAGTAATACTCCCATGGAGCTAATTCCCAATTTTGAGAAACAATATCTACATTCTTTTGAGTTATTAAATCAGAAAAGATCCCCTCAAGATTTGAAGAAAAGGTGTTTGGCTGTTTGGATAGGTTTCCAATAAAATAAACTTCTTCTTTTCCTTTAGTTCTTTTAAAAACAAGGATATGATCGTTATTAGTTTCTATTCTTTGATATGATGCGGCTTCTTTACCTCCATGAAAAGCGTCATGATTATTTTTTAAATCTCCTAATTTTTTGAGTAAATTCCAGGTAGTTCCTTTAGTCTTTGGAATACTATCTTTTTCAAAAAACTTTAACCGATGCTTTAAATCATATTCTTGACCACTATAAACTAAGGGCATTCCGGGTATAGTATAAACAAGAGTTGTTAAAATTTCACTAGCCTCTCCCATTCGTTCTTTGACAGTTCCACTCCAAGAATTTTCATCATGATTAGTCACAAAATTCATGTTAAAATCTGAAGCTTCTAACACTTCACTTTGTTTATTCATATAAGTATCAAAATCACTAACAGTAGCTTCTCCTTTAGCTATACTATTTAAGATATGATGCCCTTCCCATGCATATTGCATATCAAAACCATTTCTAAAAAGGTCGTGTTGCTCTGCCTCGGCTAGCATAAAAATGGGCTTTATTTTTTTTAATTCACTAATTGCCTCATTAAAAAATACAGGTGGAACTTTATGAGCAACGTCCATTCTATACCCATCTATATCAAAATTTTTGATCCAGTATTTTAAATCTTTAATCATCTCTTGCTGCATGTCTAGATTGTCATAATTTAAATCTGCAGTATCTGTCCATCCCCAAGATTTTCCTGTATCTGGATTAATTGGATCTATGATTTCACCCTTTTCATTTTGAGTATACCAGTCTGGATGGTTGGTTATCCAAGGATGATCCCATCCTGTATGATTTGGCACCCAATCTACAATTACATAAATACTGTTTTTATGAGCCGTTTCTATCAATTCTTTAAAATCAGCTTTATCTCCAAATTCTGGGTTGATAGCTTTATAATCAGATACCGAATAGTAACTGCCTAAATATTTTTTACGTTCCTCTTCATCTTCAATTTCACTTGTAAAAGAACCATCCGTTGCCTTTCTTTTTATCTCTGAAATTGGATTGATAGGCATTAACCAAATTACTTTCACTCCCAATTCTTTAAGCACTGGAATGTCTTTCGTAAATGCTTTAAAAGTTCCTTCTTTAGAATATTGTCTAATATTAGCCTCATAAATCACTGCCGTTTCTAATACTTGATCAGAAATTGGAGCTATTACTTTTTCATTTTTATTTACCTCTATATCTTGTTGGCAAGAAAAAAATAGAATTGATAGTGCTACTACTAAATTTTTTATTTTCATTATTACTGCTTTTATTCAGTTTTATCTTTCTGTGTTTAACGTTTCATTTAATCTTAGGGCTAATAGGGCAGCTATAGCAAAAAATGCACCTGCGAATAGCATTGCATAGACAGCATTATCAGACAACAAATATTTGTAAATAGGGCCAAAAGTTAGGGTTTCTATTCCCATCGGAATAACAATCATCATATTTAAAATTCCCATATATACACCTCTTCTTTCTTGAGGAACAATTTTAGAAACCATGGTGTAAGGTATTCCCATCATGGCAGCCCAACCAATTCCAAATAAGATCATTGGGATTAATACGAGATACGGATCTGTTATAAATGGGATACAGAATAGTGCTAAAGCTGTTCCAATCAAGCTCAAAGCATACATTTTTTTATTTCCAAACTTTATTGTTAAAGGGACTAAAATCAAAGCAATTAGCATGGTTGTTGTATTGTATGTTAAACTCATTGCTGCAGATTGAGATCCTGCTTCAGAGATAGAATAGCCCATTGTTTTCATAAAAAGTGGTGTTGAAAATTGCCAATACACAAATAAGGCATACCATTGAAAAAGATATACAGCACCAATTTTCCACATAAACTTTGGCATCTCTTTCACAGCTTCTCTAATTTCAATGAAAGGTTTAGCCATTTTGTTTAGTAATGACAACGTTCTAATTTTATTAATTTCCTTCAATTCGTCTTCAGATGGAGCGATTTCTGCTGTTTTAAACACTGACCATAAAATGGTTGTTAAAGAAAGTATAGCTCCTATATAAAAAGAATAATAAATCCATTGAGGGATTGTCCCTGCAACATCTGCTTCTTCACCAAATAAATATTGAAACAATAGAATAGATCCTGTAGCTAGTAATGTTCCCAACCCACAAAATAAACTCTGCATTTGATACCCCAAACTCAATTGTTTTTCAGGTAATTTATCCCCTACAAAAGCTCTGTAAGGCTCCATGGCTACATTATTACCAACATCTAAAATCCATAGTAATCCAACGGCAAACCAGAGAACCGGACTATGAGGAAATGCAAATAAACAAATACTCCCAAGAAGGGCACCTATTAAGAAATAAGGCTTACGCCTTCCCCACTTTAAAGACCATGTCTTATCAGACATTGCTCCAATGATAGGCTGTACAATTAAACCTGTTACGGGTCCTGCTATATTTAGTATAGGTAACATATCTTCAGAGGCTCCCAAAAACAAAAATATAGGGTTTATAGCAGTTTGCTGTAAACCAAAACTGTATTGAATTCCTAAGAATCCAACATTCATATTAAAGATTTGCCAAAAGGATAAACTTGGTTTCGATATTTTCATATTAGATAATTTAGTATTGATTTTAAAACTTCAAAACTACCGCTTGATAAGGCTTTAAAGTAATGGTGTTTTCATCAATTGAGAACTCATTATAATTATTGATTAAAACTTCTTTATTATAATCAAAATTAGGTAAACTGATACTAGATTCTAACTCTGAAAAATTTAATAGAATTATCATTTGCTGATCTTCTAAAGTTCTGCTATAGGCGTAGATTGTAGGATGATCATCTTGAATTATTTCATAATTACCATATACTAGTAACAGATTATCTTTTCTTAATGCTACCATTTTTCTAAAATGATTCAATACAGAGTTTTGGTCATTTTCTTGATGTAATACATTAACTGTTGAATGATTTTCATGAACAGGCAACCAGGGAGTTTCATTTGAAAACCCAGCATTTTTTGTAGCATCCCATTGCATCGGTGTTCTACCGTTATCTCTTGAAAGTAAGTTTAACTTTTGAAGATATAAATCTAAATCCTCTCCATCTGTAGCGGCTTTTTTATACCCATTGATGGCAGCAATATCTTTATACTGTTCTATCTTTGTAAATCCAATATTTGTCATCCCTAATTCGTCTCCATAATACGTGTAGGGTGTTCCTCGCATTGAAAGAATAAAGGTATTCAGCAACTTGGCCGAATAATCTTTAAATGCTGGCTTATCACTACCATATCTATTTATAAACCTAGATTGATCATGATTAGATAAATAAATAGCTATCCATCCTTTTTCAGCAAATGACTTATCCCATTTGGTGAATGATTCTTTAAATTGAGCTAGAGTACATTTTTCTAAAGTAGTAACCATATCTGTGGCTTCAAAATGATACGCCATTTGTAATTCATTACGGTCCTTATCTACTAAATCATGAGCATCCTGTAAAGTACTTCCAACCCCTTCTGAAACCGCAAAGACATCATATTTACTCAAAACTTGTTCATTCATTTCTTTTAAATAACTATGTATGTGAGGTCCCATGCCATGATATTCAATTACACTCGGCACATCTACATCATACCCCTCTGGAAAGGGAGGAAAAGTAATATCCTTACTTACATATTGAAAAGCATCTAGACGAAAACCATCTACCCCTTTCTCTGCCCAAAATTTCATAATATCATAAACCTCTTGGCGCACTTTTGGATTTTCCCAATTTAAATCAGGTTGTTTCTGAGAAAAATAGTGGAGATAATAGGCATCAGTTTGCTCATCATATTTCCAAGCATCACTGTTTTCATCAAAAAAACTCCAACGATGATTTGGCTTTCCTTTTTCAGCTGGCCACCAGTGATAATAATCTCTGTAAGGGTTATTTCTAGAACTTCGAGATTGTTGAAACCATTCATGTTCATCACTACTATGGTTCACTACTACATCCATAATAAATTTTATACCACGTTTGTGTAAGCCTTCAAGAAGTTCATCAAAGTCTTTCATGGAGCCAAATTCTTTCATAATAGCTCGATAATCACTAATATCATACCCATTATCATCATTCGGAGATTCATAAATAGGGTTTAGCCAAACCATGGTAACACCTAAACTTTTTATATAATCTAGTTTATGAATGATTCCTCTTAAATCACCAACACCATTACCACTAGTATCTTTGAAACTTCTTGGATAAATTTGATATACAATCCCCTCTTTCCACCAATTTCTTTCTTGCAGTGAGTTATTAGTCATTATATGTTTATGTATTAAAGTTAAATTAGGCTCAGGAACTTAAACTAAAGTATTAAATTCTACTTAATACAAAGTGTATAATTATTCAGTGAAAAAAATTGAACAAATAAACATCAAATATTATTATTTTTAAAATAAGTGATTACATAAAAATCTCATTAATAGTCAATTATATAATTATTTTAACTAGAAATAGTGAAGCGCCTATTCTTTAATAGGTATAAATATTTCTGCTTTCCATTGTAACTCATCACCGCCAAAATTTGGATTACTATAAAAAACTTCCAAAGGTTTTTTAGCTACCACTATGTCATGATTTTCTGCGTAATCCAACAACGCATACCAAGCTCTATCTGAGGTAATATAGTTTCCATTATATATAGCTTTTAAAGCTTTCACTCCATTATATTGTTTATATTCAATACGTGGATCTTTGGGAAGAGAATCGCTTTTTATGACAGGAAAACAAAAATTATAAGTAATACTATCATTTTGAGTATTCCAATTTGTAATTTCAACAAAAGGTGTTCCATTCATTTCAATATTTTCAGCAGAAAGGACACTAGTTAGTATAGAATAATTTTGCATCATCCCACTCGCTTTTTCTATTTGCAGACCTTTCATTGGAATGAAGGCACAATAGGTGGATCTGGTTGAATCTACCACAACTTGACTTACTCTAGTTTTACTCAAGTGCTCTTTTAGCTTCTCTATGAAATCAGTGATAGTATTCTGTGTTCTTTTTTCAAAATCTGTAGTCCCAAACGGGATTGATATTTTATTGGCAAAACTATGATCAATGTCTGTTACGTAAACACTTACTTTAGAAATGGAGTCATTTAAAGAACTTATAGACCACTCATAATTATGCGTAGAGTCTTTTATTATAATCTGCTGTGTTAAGTTTTTGAGGTTTTCTTGTTGAATAGGACGAGAGTTTTCTATACTTGTATTCCAAAGTTTGATAGATTGGTTAATAGTCCCTGCAGTTGTTTTTATTTTAAAAGTGACTAAATAATCATAGGGCTTAATAATAAGATACCACAATAAAAAGCCGACTGAAAGAAATCCTACAATAGCACTAATTTTTTTCATTTACTTTTAAAAATTGAAATTGATCAAAATATTACTTTTTATATTCTATTTTTTAACCATTGTTAATTTATCAGTAACCAATTCTCCAACTTTTCTTCCTTGGCCAACTCCTACTTCTACAGCAGTTCTATAATGAATACCTCCATACATTCTACTAATTGCAGCTTCGTCTGCAGCATGTTTGAATGATTTATAATTTCTAATTGGTAACCCAAAAGGAAGTTCAGTATTGTCCGAAAAACTAAAATTATCTCCAAAAATTGAGGTCAAAACTATTGAAGCGGCTCCGGAAACAACAGAATGTCCACTTGTATATTCTGGAAAAGGAGGTGTTTGTAAAATTGGTTTCCATTCGTCATCAAAATAGGTGTTTATTAATGTTTCTGGACGCACCAAATTACTTCTATATTTTTCATCCCAACAACTGATAAAGGCATCTGCTATGGCAATAGATGTTTTGGTATAAGCAAAAACAGTTCTAGTAAAATCTGCTTTATCTTTTTTAGCTGCAATTTTTGTAATCCCAATCCAATGCGCTCCAGGAGTTATTTTCTTTACAGCAAACATTAAATGTCCACGTGTTACAGACACATAAGGATTACAATCCCAAAATTGTGCAATAGCAATCTCCTCTGAAGTATCACCTTTTTTTGTAATCTCTTTACTAATCTCGAATACCTCTGTAAGTTCTTTGTAAAAAACAGAATTTTTATTCATTGAAAACTTTGGTGGTGGTACAGGTTTAAATTGAGCTGCGGAATCTATAACAAAGGATCGAATCTTATTCCAATGAGGTTCTAAACCATCCATATAAGATGGTGGTGTTGGCTGCCATCTTCCCTCATCTTTAGGATTTAGACTAAATTTAGACATGGTCCGTGTCTGAGCATAATTATCTTTATTCATCCAATCATAAATATATGATGCAACCTTCAACCCATAGTCTTTTGATACTTTAAATTCTCTTGGATTGGAAGCTTCCCAAATATTATACAAACTGTCTCTGTGATTTTCAATTTTAGTTTCAGAGAAAATTAGCTGTTTGCTTAAATCTATGTGGGCAATAATTGCAGCAAGCGGATAATTTATATTTTTTGAACGATCAGGAGTGGGTATCGCTCCAAAATGTTTTATTTGGTTTTCCAAAGAATAATAAGATGAATCATTCTGAGCTAAAATTTCATAAGCCGCAATGTTAGGATATACAAATACTCTACTAGCCACTGGCGGAGAAAATATGTCGTGAATCATAACATCAACTACTTTATCTATGGCCGTGTGAAAGTGATCTGGAGTAATTTCTATGGGTTCTGAATTTTCTTTACAAGAAAACAATACCAAAAGAATTGCTATTATCGTGAAAAATTTTTTGAATTGTTTCATGTTCTTCATTTAATGAATTAATTTATATACTTGGGCCTTATCATTATTTATGGTTACCAAAACATACGGCTTATCTAATATCTTAATTATATTTAGTTTTTTTACTGCTTTTTGATTAAATTCTAATCCAAGTTTATTACCTAAAACGATAGAATCTCTACTAAAAATTAATGCTCCTGGAAAAGAATCAAATCTTCCATGGTAAGGGGTAACACCAAAATAATTACCAGAAACTAGAATTTCTTTTTTACCATCAAAATCAAAGTCATACTCTAAAAAAGAAGAAATTGGAGATACTTGAAGCTCATTTACAAAAGGCATAAATTCAAATCTATTATTTTCATTTTCTAGATACCCGGAAGCAAGCGTGTGTACCTCAAATATGGTCGCTTTATTTAAAATTGATTTTTCAAAAATTTCATTGATTGATTTTCCAGCCATACTTTTATAAGTTGTAAACTTTTTTCGTAAGCTTACTATCTGACTGGCTAATTCATCTAATCCTAATAATGGATAATAGGACCCGTTTTTATAATTGCAAAGAATAGTTTCAGTACTCCCATTATTGTCGAAATCCGCGTAATACATTCGTAATGGATGTTTCTCTGTTGCTTTAAATTTTGAGTTTTTACCCCAATTCCCTATTAAATAATCAACATCTCCATCTTTATCGATATCAAAAGGAATAATCTGTTGCCACAATCCTTTTAATTTTGAATCGATTAGGCTCTCTTCCACAAAAGAACCCATCGTATTTTTATAAAATTTAGGACTCATCCATTCTCCAACCAAAATAAGATCTGTAAAACCATCTGAATTGTAATCATCCCAAATAGCATCAGTAATCATCCCTATGTTTTGGAAAGGTTGATTTTCTAAGAGAGAAAAAGAACCTTCATTATTTTTTAAAATATAGGAGTTAGGTATATCTCCAAAATCACCTGAAACAACATTATTTCCTATAAAAACATCTAAATCCCCATCATTATCATAATCGTATGCTTCAATAACTGAAGCATTTTCATAATATTTAGGCAGTTGCTCTTTTGTAAAACCAGTATCGGTTTGAATAAAGTAGGCGTCTAGCAAAGGTTTCATTTTGTCGTAAAAGTCTGCACCCCCTGTTCCAACCAAAAGATCACTTTTAGTGTCATTATTAAAATCTGCAATAAGAGCTACAACATCTTCATTTATAGAGTCATTTGCAATAATTTGTATTTTTTCTTCAACATAAAGACTATCTTTTTGCAAAAACACTTTAGCAGGATTAAACTTAGAGCCTCCAAAGTAAATATCTTCCTTACCATCCATATTTAAATCTCCAATAGCAACTGCAGGACCTCTATCTGATGTTTGATAGGGAATTAATTTTTGACGATTAAAATCAGTGTAGTTATCTTCTTTATGCAGAAAATTAATTCCTAAATCATTAGAAACTTTCTTAAAGAGTTTTGAACTTCTTTTTATTAAAGATTCGTAGTTAAATGGTTTTGTTTTTTCTGGACTGATAGTAATTTGTTGATTTACAGATATATTTTTAAGAGTTTGATAGGTCATGTTTGGCCATACTACCTTAATTGAATCTACCTGTTGAACAGAACCATATCCAAAATGAATTACTGGCTCTGAAGAAGACTGAAAGCCTCTTACTGTGTACAATTCTTTAAATTGTAATTCTCCTTGATGATATGAATACACTTTGGTTCCTATTCCAAAAGCATTAGGTAATGGATAGTCAAATTTTAACCGAAGGTAATTTGATTTATCATTGGTTTGATTAACATATAATGATACTTCTTCATTAATATTGCTAACTACCAAGTCAATATCTCCATCATTGTCTAGATCGCCTAAAGCTGTTGCCCCAGAGACCCCTTTTTTATTTGATATCCAACGATCAGATTTATCTTCAAATTCTAAATTTTTAGTTCCTTTAAAAACATAATTTCTTACTTTTCCAGACGGCATCAATTGCAATGCTTCTTTATCTACTAATTTTGTATTATTTAGTTTTTTTTGAATCTGATCATTTGAAATAAACTTGATGAAGTCAAGATCATTTGGTCGTTTTGGAATACCGTTTGAAATAAACAAGTCTTGTTCTCCGTCTTGATCAAAATCTGCAAATAAACTGCTCCAACTCCAGTCTGTTGCGGCAACTCCACTTAATAAAGCAGTTTCTAGAAATGGTGAATTTTGTTGATTAACATACAACATATTTCGAGTAAATTGATAATGATATCCAAATTTTTGAGTTCTCAGTTTCTGATTTTGAATATTATCGTCTCCATCAGATGTTTTGAGAACTAATTCGTCTTCAGGGAGCATATCCAAAGAAATGATATCTGGTAATCCATCATGATTAATATCTGTAACATCATTCCCCATTGAAAATCTGGTGGTATGCCCGAAATAATTTTTTAATTGATCTGAAAAGGTACCGTTTCCATTGTTTATGTAATAATAGTCGTCTTCATGAAAATCGTTGCCTACATATATATCTGGAAAACCATCTTGATTAAAGTCTGCTATAGAAATTGCTAATCCGTAACCATTAATGCCACCAAAAATTCCAGCAGTCTCACTCACATCTGTAAAACTATCTCCATCATTTCTTAATAGCTTATCTCCTGTTTGTTCGTTTCTTTTGTATCGTAAAGATGCCTTACCATAAGATTCTTGAGTATGGATAGCATGATTTAATAGATAAATATCCAAATCACCATCTAAATCAAAATCTAAAAATGCAGCAGAAGAACTATATGAATCAAAATCTAGTTTATATTTTTCTGCACTTTCTGTAAATGTTTCATCTCCATTATTAATGTATAGTTCATTATTTCCATAAAAGCCATGTACCCCAACAACAGCACAAACGTAAATATCTAATAAACCATCTCCATTTACATCCCCCATTACTGCTCCAGTATTCCAAGAGCTGTTTCCAGAAATATTGGCTTTTAATGAAATGTCTTCAAATTGTAAATCCCCTTTATTAATAAATAACTTGTTTTTTTCTTGATTTGCTGAAAGAAAGATGTCTAGAAGACCATCATTATTTATATCACCTAAAGCTACTCCACCCCCGTTATAGTAATACAAATAATCAAGAATATTTAGCTCATCTGAGGGTTTAATTGTATTTTCAAAAACCAATCCTGTCTCCTTAGAGGACGGATTATTAAATAAGAATTCTTCTTTATTACATGCTAAAAAGAATATCGAAAAACAAAATATGATTATTTTTTTATTCATTGATTAAAAATAATTTTGGGCTTTCGTTATTAATGGCTGCTAATAGATACTTTTTCCCTTTATTATCTTTTATTGTTTTTAAATGCTTCACTTCATTTTTTATGCCAAAACCAGATCTATTGTAATTTTGCCATGTGAAATCCATATTTCCATCCCCTAATAAAACAGATCCGTAACTAGCATCTAACCTAGAGTATTGTGGCTTAAATTCAAAGTTGTTTCCTGCCATAACAATATCTAAATACCCGTCATTATTAACATCTGTACATACAATTCCACAAACACAAGAAAGTTGAACTCTGCTTGGTAGTTTTTTAGTTGTAAAATCACCCTTCCCATCATTTACAGCAATGATTGTTTCTGAAATAGCACTTTTTTTCATAATCGATTTATCAAATATTGATGGAGGAAATAATTCATCGATTGATTTTTTTGCGTATTCAGAAGCTTTTAAATTTTGTTTTTTCAGGGAAACCAATTGTGATGTTAACTCTTTTTTCATATGAATTGGATAATCTTTTCCTTGATTATGTTTAGTCATAATTTGCTCAATAGTACCATTATTATCAAAATCATTTACCCACATTTTTAGTGGATTTTCAAAAGAAGGTTTATGCATAATATTACTTCCTTGATTCCCAAAAATAAAATCTAAATCCCCATCATTATCTAAATCAGCAGCTTCGACTACATTCCACATTCCATGCAAATCATCTAAAACTGATGTTTGCTTTTTTAATCTTTTCCCGTTATTTATAAAAATCTTTGGAGTATCCCATTCAGAAACAGTGATCAAATCTTTGTTCCCATCATTATCAACATCTTTCCAGATTGCATCAGTAATCATTCCTGCGTTTTTAACTTCGTAAGCAACTTTTTCTGTAGTATCTTGGAAGGTTCCATCTCCATTATTTTCTAAAAAGTGATGCGTTGGATTAACTCCATAAATTGCTACTAAACTTCTAGCGCCAACAAAAATATCAACGTCACCGTCATTATCAAAGTCACAAGGAGCTATCACTGAAATATTTTTTCTTAAAGGGGCTAATTTTTTCTGCGTTGGATCAAATCTTCCTTTTCCATTGTTGATATAAAGTCTTACTTTATAATTATTCTCTTGCCCTATCTCGTTCCCACCAGATCCAACCATCAAATCTAAATTTCCATCTCCGTTGGCATCAAAAAAAGCAGCAGTTGTATCCTCATAAAAAGCATCTTTATCAAACGATTTTTGCATTGACAGCGCAGTTTTACCATTACCTAAATTAAGATACAGTAGCCCTGGTTGATTTTTTGCTCCACCGACATAAAAGTCATCATTCCCATCATTATTAATATCGCCTACAGCTAAAGCAGGTCCCTCTTGAGACAGCATTTTATTGATTAACCCTTCATAGTCAAAATCAGAATAACTGTTTTCTTCATGTTTTTGTAAATTAGTTTTTAAAACCTCTGTAATCAGTGTTTTTTCTTTCTTTTGACTTAATGGCTTTTGAATTTTAGTTGCCTCTGATTGCTTTAATGTGATTGTAGAGTTAACCTCAATATTTTTCCATTTTTGAGTTTTATTGTCTGGCCAAATTACTTGCAATGAATCTATTAATGATATCTCTCCCAAACCAATAGTCATCACATAATCCATAGAAGATTGAAACCCTCTTGAAGGCATTTGATCTTGGACAAATATTTTATTTTTGTGAAAAATTTTCACAGTACTTCCAATTCCAAAATTGTTAACCTTTTCTCCTTCTAACTTAATTTTTAAATAATTATTATTGGTTAATGAATCTGAATTATTCTTATAAACAAATGGCAACATGTTAACATTGTTAATGACTAAATCTAAATCTCCATCATTATCTAAATCTCCATATGCAACTCCATTTGATAAACTTGGTGTTTCAAAACCCCATTCTCTGTTTGCATTTTCAAAGGTAATATCGCCGTTATTCTTGTACGCATAATTAGGCTGAGGTTTTACTGGCATTTTATTAATGATAGAATCTATGGCTTGTTTTCTACCTGTTAAAGCCATTTTTTGAATAATTTCATTTGCGAAAAAATTCACAAAGTCTAAATCTGTTAAATCATGATTAATTCCATTGGTAATAAAAATATCTCTATTCCCGTCATTGTCCATATCAAAGAGGAGACCAGCCCAACTCCAATCTGTTTTTGCTACTCCACTAAAATAAGCAACCTCAGAAAAAGTACTGTTTCCGTTATTTAGTTGTAACGTATTTTGAATATATTGTTGAGAAAAATCTTTGCTTTGCTTTAATTTAAAAACATTGTAGCCTTCAAATTCCATAACAGACTTCACTCGCTGATCTGACTCGGGTAACATATCCGTTATAAAAATATCTGCATTTCCATCATTATTTATATCCGCAATATCTACACCCATTGCTGATAAACTTAGATGAGAAGTCCAATTTGTAATATCTTCTGTAAAAGTACCATCTTGGTTGTTTATATATAGATAATCTCTTTCATAAAAATCATTAGAAACATAAATATCTGGATACAAATCTCCATTCATGTCAGTTACCATAACTCCTAATCCAAATCCTATTAAACTACCATAAATACCTGCCTCTTCACTTACATCCACAAATTTCCCGTTATCGTTTCTTAATAACATATCACCAACGCCTCTAAAAATCTCTGGGACATTCTCCCAATCTTGTGCTCTTTTATCGCGCTGTTCAGCATATCCTAAACTACTAACCGGGATATTGCTGTTATTTAGAATATAAGCGTCTAAGTCTCCATCTTTATCATAATCAAAAAAAGATGCGTGTGTTGAAAATCCTGTTTTAGCTAAGTTATATTCAGCAGCTTTTTCTGTAAAGGTTAAATCACCGTTATTTATGTACAGATCATTATCATGATTGTTTCCTTTTAAATTCCCAGCATTACTCACATAAATATCTAACAAACCGTCTTGATTAATATCAACCATAACAACACCTGTAGACCAGGGTTTATTCCCCTCAATTCCGGCACTTTCAGAAATATCTTCAAATGATAGATTGCCCTTATTAAGATATAACTTATTAGCTACCATATTTCCTGTGAAGTAAATATCTGCTAAGCCATCATTATTAATATCTCCAATAGCTACTCCTCCTCCATTGTAAAAATTTCTATACTTGAAAATATTGAAATTCTTTTGATTTTTGACTTCATTTAAAAAGTCTATTCCAGTTAAATCAGACTCCAATAAGGTAAATAGAGTTGATGAGAATGCAGAACTCTCCGTATTTAAATCGGTTTTTTTACAAGAATTTATTAAACCTAGAAAAATTACTGTCAAAAATAATTTTCTAATTAAAATATTTAAATTCATATTATAGAGTCGTATTGTATATTTTAAAATAAAAAAAGAGTTTTATTTACTAACAAAAGTTATAAATTTTTACAATGAAATCTTTAAGACTTAAGTATAATATTTAGTGTTTTAATAAAAAAACGAGGAGTTTAATTAATACTATAAAGGTATAAAATATTTGTATTGAAATCGATAAGACTTGACATAATATTTAAATGAGAAAGAAAGAATTTCAAAAAAAATATTTATTTAAACTATAGTTAACCTTCAAAGATTAAAACAACTATTGACATTTGATATTAGCCTTTTTTTTAAATAATTAAAGAGGGTATAAAAATACCCTCTTTAATCAAATTATCTATATGTGATAAAATTTAGTACCCTGGATTCTGAACTAAATTAGGGTTAGATAAAAGAGCTGTTAAAG
>Ga0102889_1000638_pt1 | contig 14052 bp, 10 predicted proteins | sample Colrivmet1551A02_FD_84505 | JGI IMG/M metagenome (GOLD analysis project Ga0102889, IMG submission 84505) | Estuarine microbial communities from the Columbia River estuary - metaG 1551A-02 | ecosystem: Environmental > Aquatic > Marine > Intertidal zone > Estuary | place: USA: Columbia River...
ATCCTATATTGGAATGGGATATCACCCTTCCAATTTACCTGCAGTAATTCAAAGAAATATACTTGAGAACCCCGGATGGTACACCGCGTATACTCCATACCAAGCAGAAATTGCTCAGGGTCGCCTTGAAGCTTTACTGAATTTTCAAACAATGATAACAGACCTAACCGGAATGGAATTGGCTAATGCTTCCTTGCTTGATGAGAGTACCGCGGCAGCTGAAGCAATGGCACTTTTATTTGCCGTTAGAGGCCGTGCCTCTGTAAAATCAGCTGTAGTTAAGTTTTTTGTTTCAGAAGATATATTCCCCCAAACACTGGCTGTACTTCAAACTAGAGCTATCCCTATTGGAGTCGAACTGGTCATTGGCAATGCTGAAGAGTTTAAATTTAATTCGGATTTTTTTGGAGCCCTTATACAATATCCAGGTGCATCAGGAAATATTACAGACATAGAAACCTTTATTGCAACGGCTAATGCCAACAATATCAAAGTCGCTGTCGCTGCGGATATTCTGAGTTTAGTAAAACTTGAAGCACCTGGGAAATTTGGTGCCGATGTAGTGGTAGGCACCACGCAGCGTTTTGGGATTCCTATGGGTTATGGAGGGCCACATGCCGCATACTTTGCCACTAAAGAAGCCTATAAACGCCATATCCCTGGACGAATAATCGGAGTAACAAAAGATATGAACGGTCAGCGTGCTCTACGCATGGCGCTTCAAACTAGAGAGCAACACATCAAAAGAGATCGAGCTACATCCAACATTTGTACAGCGCAAGTTTTACTGGCTGTAATGGCTGGCATGTATGCCGTATACCATGGGCCAAATGGACTAAAATATATCGCCAACAAAGTCCATCAAAACACAAATCGTCTTGCCAATGCATTGACAAAAGCAGGACTAGTTCTTGAATATCATAACTATTTTGACACCTTACGCATCAAAGTCGAAAAGGTCGACAAAATCAAAGAAATTGCAGTAAATCATGAGGTTAATTTCTTTTACCCTGATACCACTACTGTTTCCATTTCTGTAAATGAAACTACAGACGAAAAGGACTTAAAAGTAATTCTTTCTATTTTTTCAAAAGCATTAAACAACACAATCGAACTTGAAGATTCATCAAGCGAAGTCCTCCCCGAAAATTTAATCAGAAAATCAAGTTTTCTTACTAGTTCTGTTTTTAACACCTACCATTCAGAGACAGAGTTGATGCGCTACATCAAACGCCTAGAGCGCAAAGATTTAGCATTGAATTTCTCAATGATTTCCCTAGGTTCTTGTACAATGAAGCTAAATGCTGCAGTAGAAATGCTGCCATTAAGTTGGTCCAATTGGGGAAATATCCATCCCTTTGCCCCATTAGATCAAGTTAAAGGATATGCTGAAGTACTTAGCACACTAGAAAAACAACTCAACGAAATTACTGGTTTTTCAGGCACCTCTTTGCAACCCAATTCTGGAGCTCAGGGCGAATTTGCTGGGCTTATGACGATCAAGGCATATCATGAATCGCGTGGAGATCACCACAGAAAAATATGCATCATCCCATCATCTGCTCATGGTACAAACCCCGCCAGTGCCGTGATGGCTGGAATGAAAGTTGTGGTCACTAAATCCTCCGAAAACGGAAATATTGATGTTGAAGATTTACGTCAAAAAGCCATTCAACATAAGGACAGTCTTGCTGCCCTTATGGTTACCTATCCTTCAACCCATGGAGTCTATGAATCTGAAATAAAACAAATCACACAAATCATTCACGATTACGGCGGACAAGTGTACATGGACGGTGCAAATATGAATGCGCAAGTAGGACTTACAAACCCTGGACAAATTGGTGCGGATGTATGCCACCTCAACTTACATAAAACCTTTGCTATACCACACGGAGGTGGTGGTCCAGGAGTAGGACCTATTTGTGTAGCCGAACAGCTCACACCCTTTCTGCCCGGAAATCCATTAATAAAAACTGGGGGGAGCCAAGCCATCACATCGATTTCTGGGGCACCTTATGGTTCTGCGCTTGCTTGCCTAATCTCTTATGGATATATTAAAATGCTCGGAGCAGAGGGCCTTACTCAAGCTACAAAGGTCGCCATCTTAAATGCCAACTACATTAAAGAACGGCTTGAGGGGTATTACCCAACTCTTTATACTGGTGAAAAAGGCCGTGCAGCCCACGAAATGATTATCGATTGCCGTTCTTTCAAAACCAATGGAATTGAAGTCACCGATATTGCCAAACGTCTAATGGACTATGGGTTTCATGCGCCAACAGTTTCATTTCCAGTTGCGGGTACTATGATGATTGAACCCACAGAAAGCGAGAGTAAAGCTGAAATGGATCGTTTTTGTGATGCCATGATCTCCATAAGACAAGAAATTGAAAAAGTAAGTAAATCAGAACCCAACAATCCACTAAAAAATGCACCCCATACGCAAGAAATGATTTGTAGCGACCAATGGGATTACCCATACAGTCGAGCAACGGCAGCATTCCCTTTGGCATATATAAAAGAAGATAAATTCTGGCCTTCTGTACGCCGTGTTGATGATGCCTATGGCGATAGGAATTTAATATGTACTTGTGTCCCAATAGATGAATACGCCGAAGTTTAAATAGAAAATATGAGCATTCGAATTACTGGAACTGGAAGTTATATCCCTGAACTTATTAAAAAAAATAACGATTTTATCAATCGTGATTTTTATACTCTCGAGGGAGAATCTATCGAAACACCGGCAGATATTGTTATTGATAAATTTAAGGCGATTACTGGGATTTCGGAGAGACGTTACGCCGATGACAAACTTACTGCTTCAGATTTAGGTGCTTTTGCAGGAAATAAAGCTCTTGAGGACGCGAAAATTGATCCCGAAACTTTAGATTACATCATATGTGCCCACAATTTTGGCGATGTGAAACATAAGACCATCCAAAGTGATATTCTGCCGTGCTTAGCTGCGCGAATAAAACACCTTTTAAAAATTAAAAACCCAAAATGTGTTGCATATGACATTCTTTTTGGTTGCCCTGGCTGGGTCGAGGGGGTGGTACAAGCACAAGCCTTTATAAAAGCGGGGATGGCAAAACGCTGTTTGGTTATTGGGGCCGAAACTCTTTCAAGAGTAGTCGATCCTTTTGATCGAGATTCAATGATTTATGCTGATGGAGCAGGCGCTACAGTTATAGAGGCTAGTGAGGAAGAAGGAGGAATCATTGCTCATGAATCTGCTTCTTATACACACGACGAGATATACCATTTATTTTTTGGCAACTCCAATGATAAAAGCCAGGATGAAGATGTGAGGTACATTAAAATGTACGGAAGAAAAATTTATGAATTTGCATTAAATAACGTTCCTACAGCACTTAAAAATTGTTTGGATAAAAGTGGTTTTTCAATAAATGAAGTCAAAAAAATACTCATTCATCAGGCCAACGAAAAAATGGATGAAGCCATTGTAAAACGCTTCTATAGACTCTATAAAACAGCTGTTCCGGATGGCATCATGCCCATGACAATTCATAAATTCGGTAATAGCTCAGTAGCTACCGTGCCCACATTATTTGATTTGATCAGAAAAGGTGTTCTTAAAGAACATAATCTCAGTAAAGGTGATGTTATTATATTTGCAAGCGTAGGTGCAGGTATGCACATCAACGCCATTGTTTATAAATATTAAATGTACGAAAAGAATTTTCCAACAAAACGGTACAACAAAACACTCGATTTTGTTAAGCAGCATATTTCTGTTGGCGAAAAAATTCTTGATCTAGGTATTACAAATCCTTTATCAAAATTACTCCAAAAGAGTGGATTTATTGTTGCAAATACTACTGGGGAAGATCTTGATGTAGATTTTTCAGCTGTGCAAAATTCTAATGCAGAAGTTGTTACCGCTTTCGAAATTTTCGAGCATTTAGTAACTCCTTTTTCCATACTGAAAGAAATAAAAGCTAATAAATTAGTCGCAAGCGTACCGCTTAGACTTTGGTTTTCAACAGCATACAGGAGCAAAACCGACCTACGCGATCGTCATTTTCATGAATTTGAAGACTGGCAATTTGATTGGTTATTGGAAAAAGCTGGCTGGCATATTGTTGATAAAAAAAAATGGACAAATCCAACTAATAAAATTGGTATTCGCCCTATATTAAGGAGGTTTACACCAAGATATTATATTGTTTACGCCGAACGAAAATGAGATTTTACATCGTCATCCCTGCCCATAATGAAGAAGCGTTTATAAAAGACTGCCTTGTTTCCTTGTCGGAACAATCTTTAGTTCCTAAAAAAATTATTGTTGTTGATGACAATTCTAGTGATCAAACATCTAAAATTGTTGAAGGACTCATAAACCAATATCCCTTTATTGAAATGGTGCAGCATCGATCTTCAGAAAAGCATTTACCAGGTGAAAAAATCATAACAGCCTTTTACAAAGGATTTGAGCAACTCGACGGCGATTATGACGTAGTCTGTAAATTTGATGGAGATCTAATTTTCCCTAAAAATTACTTAGAAACCATTGCTAAGCATTACCGAAATGACCCAAAATTGGGCCTTGTCGCAGGACATTGTTATATTGAAAAAAACGGAAAATGGATTTTAGAAAATTTAACCTCAAATGACCACATAAGAGGTCCATTAAAAGCGTACAGAAAAGAATGCTTTAAAGCAATTGGTGGCCTTAAAAAATCAATGGGTTGGGACACCATAGATGAGCTAGTAGCCCTTCACAACGGATGGGGCTTTAGAACAGATGATAGCCTACACGTAAAGCATTTGAAACCGACTGGATCAACTTATAACAAAAGTGCAAAATACTTTCAAGGAATAGCGCTTTATAAAATGCGGAACGGTTTTGTTTTGGCTTTTTTATCAGCCCTTAAATTAGCCTTTAAGAAAAAGAAAATACGTCTTTTTATGGATTATTTGATGGGTTATTATAAAGCGTGGTATTCCAATAGTAATTTTATAGTTTCCGCTGAAGAAGGAGCATTTATTAGATCATACCGCTGGAGAAAAATTAGAAAATTAATTCTTCGCTACTAAGATTCAATTCTGCACATCCAATTTAATTCATCTTTTAGATTTCCCGAGCGCACTCCATTTATAGTGTCTAAAACCATTTGACCAACAGGACTTTCATCCGAAACATGAATATCTTTATCTTTATAGCCAATATCCTGAATCATGGCAATACCAACAGCTGTGCCAGTTCCAAAAGCCTCTTCCAAAGTTCCTTCTTTTGAAGCTTCTCTAACTTCATCAATACTGATGGGTCTTTCAACAACTTGGTACCCCTTGTGACGCAAAAGTTCAATGACACTCATTCTAGTAATTCCAGCTAATATAGCACCATCTAAATTTGGAGTAATGATTTGACCCTTGATTTTGAAAAAGATATTCATGGTCCCCACCTCTTGAATACTTTTAAAATGTTGCGCATCTAACCACAACACTTGATCATATCCCTTAGATTTTGCGTGTTCTGTGGGTAAGATTGCTGCTGCGTAATTTCCAGCAGCTTTTGCGGCTCCAGTACCACCGTGAGCGGCACGTATATAGTGGGTCTCTGCATACAAACGGACCCTTTTGCTGTATATAGGGTTGGAAGGAGATGCCATGATTATAAATTTATACTTGGTGGCAGCTCTCATTCCAATAAAAGCCTCATCGGCATACATAAAGGGGCGGAGATACAATGCACTGCCTTGTTGGGGAGGAATCCAATTTCGATCTAAATCGACTAAAGCCTTGAGCGCTTCAACAAAAAGCGTCTCGGGAAATTCAGGCATTCCCAAACGTCTGGCACTAAAATTTAAACGTTTTGCATTTTGTTCCGGACGAAACAACATTGGTGTGCCTTCGAGGTTTACTGTTGCTTTCATTCCCTCGAAAATAGCTTGACCGTAATGCAAAGCCATTGCAGCAGGGTGAGTAGGCAAAGGTCCCATCGGTATAATCTCTGGTTGCTGCCAAGCATTATTTTCAAATGCACACAAAAACATATGATCTGTAAAGGTCCTTCCCAAAGGGATATCGTTAAAATCTAAAGTATTCGCTTTCGATTGTTTTACTTTTTGTATTCGAATTTGGGTACTCATTTGTATTTTAGTTTATGACTTAGTGAACTTCTTCAATTGCGCTTTTGTAAAGGAGCTCAAAACCAGTGCTCCACTGATTTTGGCACGTTGCGCCAACAATTCTCCCCAATGCTCTGTCCCTTGCCATTGAATTTTTTTAAATTCATTTAGTGCTTTGGGATTATAACGAGCAAGTTCTTCAGCCAAATTTATAACATGTTTATTTAAGTCTTCGTTAGTGCTAAAAACATCTGCATAAAGTCCTTTTTCACGAGCCCATTTTGCAGAGAAAAAAGTTTGTGGACTCAAAGTTAATTGCGAAACAACTGAACGACTTAATTTTCGCCTTAGTGCAGGTTCAATGACAAAGGGGCCAATACCTATGCTTAACTCACTTAATTTTATTGAAGCAAATTCACTTGCAAAACAAAGGTCAACTGCAGCCGCCAACCCTACACCACCTCCTACTGCTTTGCCTTGTACGCATCCAATAACTATTTTTGGATTGTTTCGAATGGCATTTATAACATTAGCAAAGCCCATAAAGAATGTTTGACCCTGTTCAGGGTTGGAGATAGCCGCAAGATCATTGAAATTTGCACCAGCACAAAATGTGCGGTCTCCACCACTTTTCAAAACAATAATTCCTATGTCGTCATCTTTTCCAGCATTGGTAATGGCTGTTGTCAATTCTGACAGCATTTGTGCGGGCAATGCGTTGTGCGGAGGGTTATAAAACTCAACATAACCTACGTTTTGAGATTTAGATAATTTTACATAGGGTTTGATATTCATTTTGTCGATTTTCTTTAGCTAATATACTTCAATTTTAGGAATTGGTCTCCTAAAATAAATTCTGTTAGATTGGAAATAGGCCGACTAAAACTAAAAATTTAATCCTGGGTATTCTTTTGTTAAGCGCTTTACTTCCGCTTCCAATGAACTCCGAAATTCCCGATGTGCTGCACTTTCAGGGTTGAAGGGTTTGTGCTGTAAGCCATTTTGAATACGCGAAATACTTTTAAGAACAGTGTGCAGCTTAGGGTTGATCCATATAGATTTAAATTTCTCCCAAATAAAATCGATTGCTTGAGCATTGGGATGAAGCATATCACGTTCGTAAAACCTATAATCTCTTAATTCATCCATCATAAGCTCATAAGACGGAAAATAATGCAAAAGTGGTGCTGTTTGAACCACACGATGAACAGCTGAAATCAAATGTGCTTTGCTCTGGCTGTTTTCTATAAATCCATCTTTGAGGTGGCGCACGGGAGAGACTGTGAAAATAACCTCAGCTTTTGAGTTAAAGCCATGAATCAAATTAGTGATTTCATATAATATATCAGTCAATTCATCAATGTCAAATAACTTTTTATCAAACAGTGAAGACGGTTGTTTGTGGCAATTTGCTACATAATTTTTAGTTTTTAGGTGACGGTAACACCAAGCCGTTCCTAGCGTTATGATAAAGTGAGATGCAGATTTGAAATACGTATTGCATTCATTTAAGCGCAAACTTAATTGATTTTGAAAAGTGGCTTTTGAACTGTGGTTTAAGCATGAATGTGTATCAAAACTTTTCCATTGTTCATCACTAAAAAAAATGGCTTGTTCATCAGCATGGTTTTGATGAACATGTTTCAATAAAGTCAATAGAGCTTGAGGGTGAAATAAAATCCCGTATGGATGGCTTAGAGTTTGAAACTTATAATACTCTAACTTATTTGATAGATGCTTCGTAAAACACGATCCCAATAAAACTGACTGCGTATCAAAATCCAATAGACGACCTTCAGCAGAATGTAATGGAATTTGTGTTTGAAACTTCAAAGCTTTGGAATTAAGAAATCAAAGTAACGGCTTGTTCAAGTGCTTCAGGTATTCCTGCGGGGTTCTTCCCTCCAGCAGTCGCAAAGAAGGGTTGACCACCACCTCCACCTTCAATGTAATTTCCGAGTGTACGTACAATAGCACCAGCATTTAATTTTTTTGAAGCGACAATATCTTTTGAAATATAACAGCTCAATAAGGCTTTTCGATTGTGTTCAGCAGCAAAAATTAATACTACATTTTCTACTTTTTGACCAATTTCAAAAGAAACATCTTTCATCCCAGAAGCATCTAAATCAAGCTTCTTAGCTAAAAAATTAAGCCCATTGATGGATTGAATTTCAGCTATTAATTGAGATTTAACACCTTTAGCCTTATCTTTTTGAAGTTGTTCTATCTGTTTCTTTAATTGACTATTTTCAGATTTGAGATCAACTACTGCTTTGACTGGATCAGCTGCGTTATTAAGTGCATTTCTTATCTGTTTGAAACGTTGATCATTCTCACTGAAATAGTCTTTCACTGCATCATTAGTAATCGCCTCAATACGTCGAATTCCAGATGCAACAGCACTCTCAGAGGTGATCTTAAAATGCCAGATGTCTGCTGTATTTTTTACATGAGTTCCACCGCACAATTCGATGGAGTTTCCAAAGCGTACGGTACGCACAACATCACCATACTTCTCCCCAAACAACGCAATGGCACCATCGGCTACAGCTTGGGTCATGGGTACTGCTCGTTGTTCTTCTAGTGGTAAGCGCCCTTCAATCCTAGAGTTGACAAAGTGTTCTACTTGCTGAAGTTCCTCAGACGATAGTTTTGAAAAATGTGAAAAATCGAAACGTAAGTATTTTGAATGTACAGCACTTCCCTTTTGTTCTACATGGACTCCAAGAATTTCACGTAAAGCTTGATGCAATAAATGGGTAGCTGTATGGTTACATTCTATCCTGAAACGTTGTTTGTTTTCCACAACCGCAGTAAAAGAATCTGTTAGATTTTTAGGTAAATCTCGGCTGATGTGCACCGCAACATTATTTTCTTTTTTGGTATCTAAAATATAAATTACATCGCCATTGGCGGCCTCCAAATAACCCTTATCTCCAACTTGCCCGCCGCCTTCAGCATAAAAGGGAGTAAGATTGAAAACCAATTGGTATTGTGTTCCGTGTTTTGAAGACACTTCCTTGCGGTAGCGAACAATTTTAACTTTTGTTTCTAGTGTTTCGTAACCAATAAATTCTTGCTCATCATCTTCACGGATAATGGTCCAGTCTTCAGTGGAAACTTCGCTAGCAGCCCTAGATCTCTTTTTTTGCTTTTCAAGTTGAGTCTGAAAACCGGCCTCATCAAGGCGCATATTTTTTTCTTGAAGAATAAGCGCCGTCAAATCTACAGGAAAACCATATGTATCATACAATTCAAAAGCCTTGTCGCCAGAAACAACATCCCCTTTAGTGGTATTGATGATACGGTCAAGTAATATCAAGCCTTGATCCAGGGTTTTAAGAAATGAAGTCTCTTCTTCCTTAATTACGTTTTGAATCAATTGTTTTTGCGCATTAAGCTCAGGGAAAGTTGTTCCCATTTTTTTAACAAGCACATCCACCAAACGATACATAAACGGTTCTTTTTGGTTCAAAAAAGTAAAACCATATCGCACTGCTCTCCTTAAAATCCGGCGGATTACATAACCAGCTCCAGTATTGCTGGGCAATTGTCCATCGGCAATTGAAAAAGCAACAGTTCTAATGTGGTCCGCTATAACGCGGATAGCAATGTCGTGTTGTTCGTTTTGCCCATAATCACTTCCTGAAATAGTTTCGATTTCTCGGATAATTGGCGTGAAAACATCCGTATCGTAATTGGATTGAACTCCCTGAAGAGCCATACAAAGACGCTCAAAACCCATTCCTGTATCCACATGCTTTTGCGGAAGATTCTCGAGAGATCCATCGGCTTTTCTGTTGTATTCCATAAAAACTAAATTCCAAATCTCAACAACGTGTGGATGATCTTTATTAACCAATTCAGAACCAGGGATTTCAGCTTTTTCTTTTTCACTTCGGAGATCGATATGAATCTCACTAGAAGGCCCACAAGGTCCTTGTTCACCCATTTCCCAAAAGTTGTCTTTTTTGTTACCCATCAAAATACGGTCTTCGGAAATAATATTTTTCCAAATAGAGAAAGCTTCAGTATCCATCTCAGTTTTATCCTTTTTATCACCCTCAAAAACAGTGACATACAGAATGTTTTTGTCTATTTTGTAGACGTCTGTAAGTAATTCCCAAGCCCAAGAGATGGCTTCCTTTTTGAAATAATCTCCAAAACTCCAATTGCCCAGCATCTCAAAAAGCGTGTGGTGGTATGTGTCATAACCCACCTCTTCCAAGTCATTGTGTTTGCCCGAAACGCGCAAACATTTTTGGGTATCGGCAATTCGTTTGCTTGGAGGTTGTCCATTTCCGACAAAATACTCTTTAAATGGTGCCATTCCCGAGTTGACAAACATCAAGGTTGGATCGTCCTTGACCACCATTGGAGCTGAAGAAACAATAGTGTGTTTTTTTTCCTCAAAAAACTTTAGAAAATTGGCTCTTATATCTTGAGATTTCATGTGCTTTATTAACCTTTTTGAAATAATTTGATTTTGCTCCAAAAACAAATTATATTTGTTATTGGAAGAAATGCAGTTTTTACACTTCCAAAATACGAAACAAAAATAGAACTTTTTAGGCAATGTCTAACGTAAAATATTACTACGATCCTGAAACTCTTTCCTACAGAAAGATCACGACCGACAAAAAGACTAAGGTAAGATACACCCTCGGGTTCATATTTGCCTCTGCCCTTTTTGGATTTTTTATGGTGCTTATTGGGAGTCAATATTTTGAGTCTCCAAAAGAAAAGATATTGAACAGAGAGCTTCAAAACATGGAACTCCAATACACGCTTTTGAGCCAGAAGGTCAATGAGATTGAAGATGTTTTAGGTAATATCGAAGAACGGGATAACACCATTTACAGGCTTTATTTTGAAGCTAACCCTATTCCTGACGTCCAGCGAACTCAAGGATTTGGCGGAGTAAACCGATATAATAAATTTGAGGGCTTCAATAACTCTGACCTTATCGCTGAGGCCAATAAACGCGTGGATATTTTACAAAAACGACTAGTCATTCAATCTAAATCTTTAGATGAGATAACCGCTTTAGCAAAGGACAAGGAAAACTTTCTATTGAAGATTCCAGCTATTCAGCCAATAAAAAATGAAGATTTAACGCGAATGGCTTCAGGTTACGGATACCGTACAGATCCTTTTACAAAAATAAGAAAGTTCCATTACGGAATGGATTTTACTGCACCTAGAGGAACTCCGGTATATGCAAGCGGAGATGGCATAGTAAAACGTGCTGACTCAAGATCTTCAGGCTATGGAAAACACATTAGAATTGACCATGGTTATGGCTATGTAAGTCTTTACGCGCACTTGTACAAATACAATGTGCGGAAAAATCAGCGTGTAAAGCGTGGCGACATCATAGGCTTTGTGGGCAGTACTGGGCGATCGCAAGCACCGCATCTTCATTATGAAATTTTCAAAGACAAACGACGCATAAATCCACTCAACTTCTATTATGGAAACCTAACAAGTAAGGAATTTAATGATTTGTTGGCCAAAGCCTCAGTAGAAAATCAATCTCTTGATTAAATGCATGTCGATCTGCCAAAAAAGCTCTATTACAGCATTGGAGAAGTTGCCAAGGGATTTGGTGTGAAAACTTCTTTGATCCGCTTTTGGGATAGTGAATTTTCTATTTTAAAGCCAAAAAAAAACGCCAAAGGAAACCGACGATTTACACCTGATGATATTAAAAATTTAAAGTTGATTTACCATTTAGTTAAAGAGCAGGGCTACACATTAGAGGGTGCAAAATCGTATTTAAAAACAAATAAAGGAAAATCATTGACGAATTTCGATATCATTTGCAAACTAGAATCAATTAAGCATCAACTCATAAAAATAAAGTCTCAAATCTAAGATAAAAGAGCGTTTAACTTTTACTTCTTACGCATAAAGATAGTTACTGGCACACCACTGAAATCATACAACGATCGTAGTTTGTTTTCCAAAAAACGTTTGTACGGTTCCTTTACATATTGTGGCAAGTTACAGAAAAATGCAAATTGTGGCTGAGGAGTTGGCAATTGCATTATGTATTTAATTTTTACGTATTTACCTTTTAAAGCTGGAGGTGGATTGTGCTCTATAATAGGCAACAAATCTTCATTCAATACACTTGTTTTGATACGCTTTGATTTGTTTTTGTAAACATCCACAGCCGTTTCAATCGCTTTAAAAATACGCTGTTTAGTTAATGCAGAAATGAAAACAATGGGGACATCTATGAATGGTTCTATTTGCTTTCTAATGTGGGTTTCAAATGCTTTAGTGGTTTTGGTGTCTTTTTCTACTAAATCCCACTTATTTACTAAAATTACAACACCCTTGTTATTGCGTTGGGCTAACCAAAATATATTCTGAACTTGACCATCAAAACCTCTTTGAGCATCACACACCAATAGACAAACGTCGGCATTTTCTATCGCGCGAACAGAGCGCATCACTGAGTAAAATTCTAAATCCTCTTTAACTTTAGCTTTACGTCGAATTCCAGCTGTATCAACTAAGTTAAAATCGAAACCAAAACGGTTGTATTTGGTGTCAATTGCGTCCCTTGTGGTCCCTGCTATATCGGTAACTATATAGCGCTCTTCACCAATCAGAGCATTTATAAAAGAAGATTTACCAGCATTTGGTCGGCCTACAACAGCAAAACGAGGTAATTCAGGTTCTTCGTTTTCTTTATCTTGAGGAAGAGCCTCAACTAAAGCATCTAACAAATCCCCTGTTCCACTTCCGTTGATACTGGCAATCGTATAATAATCCCCCAAGCCTAATGCATAAAACTCTACGGCATCTTGAGCACGTTTGGCATTATCAACTTTATTGACTACCAAAAATACGGGCTTCTTGATTTTTCTCAAAAGTTTGGCTACATCCTCGTCCATTCCTGTTACACCGGTTTCAACGTCCACCATAAAGATTATAGCATCAGCTTCATCAATAGCCAACTCTACTTGTTTATCGATTTCAGCTTCAAAAATATCATCACTGCCAACAACATAACCTCCAGTGTCAATCACAGAGAACTCTTGTCCGTTCCAATCACTTTTGCCGTAATGCCTGTCACGTGTAACCCCACTTACAGCATCAACAATAGCTTCTCGCCGTTGAATCAAACGGTTGAAAAATGTGGACTTGCCTACATTTGGTCGGCCTACGATTGCTACAATATTTCCCATTAGTTTTTTTGAATTGCTGCAAAAATAAGGATAATTCTATTGGATAAGAGGGTACATCTTTAAAAATCAATCTAGCAGTTTAAAATTCACTAATCCACGGAATAACAACAGCTGATTTAGGATTGATCGTATCCGAAGCGCTTGAGTTGACGGGTGTTAGAACGCCAGTTTTTATTGACCTTTACATAAAGCTCTAGATGTACTTGCTTGCCAAAAAATTGCTCCAAGTCTTTTCGTGCTTCAGAGCCAACACGCTTTAGCGCTTTTCCTTTATGACCGATTAGAATTCCTTTTTGTGTTTCGCGCTCCACCATGATAACAGAGCGCATTCGAATAATTTTTTCTTCTTCAAAAAACTCTTCTGTATCAACTTCAACAGCGTAAGGAATTTCTTTTTTGTAATGCAACAATATCTTTTCTCGAATTTTTTCATTAACAAAAAAACGTTCAGGCTTATCCGTCAACTGATCTTTAGGGTAGAAAGGAGGTGATTCTGGTAACAACTCAATAATGCGATTAAAAACATTTTTCACATTAAATCCAGTAAGGGCAGAAATTGGATAAAATTCGGCATTGGGAACTTTAGATTGCCACAATTCAGCTTGTTCTTCCAAAACCTCTTGATCAGAAGTGTCTATTTTATTAATGAGTAGGATTACAGGGGTTTTGGTCCCGGTAATCTTCTTGAAAAAGGCTTCATCTTTTAGTGATTTTTCGCCAATTTCAACCATATAAATTAAAATATC
>Ga0102889_1000641_pt1 | contig 13993 bp, 17 predicted proteins | sample Colrivmet1551A02_FD_84505 | JGI IMG/M metagenome (GOLD analysis project Ga0102889, IMG submission 84505) | Estuarine microbial communities from the Columbia River estuary - metaG 1551A-02 | ecosystem: Environmental > Aquatic > Marine > Intertidal zone > Estuary | place: USA: Columbia River...
AATTGGATCTTATTAAGTTTACAGTTCCTGATTTTCTCTCACTTTTTAGACTGCAGAGCATACTGTATTCTACAACATAAAAGTAGGTTCCGTCAGGTATTATACTTCCGGAGTTCTCAAAGGTTCCATTCCAACCTTCATTGGGATTATTGGTGCCAAAGACGAGCTCTCCCCATCTATTATATATTTTTAGATTAAACTCAGAATAACCTTCTATTTTAAAAAAATATGTGTCATTAAAGCTATCCTCGATAAACACATTTATAATTTGTAAGATAAAAGAATAATTTTGTTAAAAATAAAACTAATCAATAACGATGGGTAGAAATTATATAAATCATCATATTGAACGTATACAGCGTGCAATTGAAACTGAAAAATCTAAGATAGCCGAAAGTCGTGAAGACATCATCTCAACCAGAAATCGAAAAAAATCAAGAGCCGAATCATATTCCTACTTAATAAAGAGTACAGCTTCTAGAGGGACTAAAGAAAATCTTAGACGTTCAAAAGCGGATGAATGGAAAGAATTTTCTCGGATTATTGATAGAGAAAAAGAGAAAATGGCATCTAGTCGTGAACGCATTAGTGAATACCGAGAAGAGCTTAAAAGAGAAAGGGATAAACTAAAGAATCATTGGCAGAATAAATAATTAGATGGTAGATTGGTTCATGAATCAAAGGTTAGATATTATCTAATCTTAGCCCTCTTTGCTTAAGCAAATTACATTATTCGTTAATTAATATAAAAGTTTTTGTTTGACTTGAAACAGCAGAGTTATATAGTACTCTCAAAAAATAGGACATTTCAGATGATTAATAAATTTAAATTGTTAAATATTGCTTAAATATTGTATATTCTAAATTCTAAAATTGAATCCTTTTACCTTGACAAGGAAATTTGTGGAGACTATCCACCTATGTTTTATGAGACTCCGACTAAAGCTCACAAAATTTTATCATTGGGGTTAAATCCCTCATTAACGGATACTTTTAAAGATGTATTTAAAAAAAGAAAACTAACACTCCTTGATATTCAAAAATCTAAAAATACAGAAAGAGAGAAAAAAATAGAAGCATTAATTGATTATCAAGCTGAACTGAAATTTGGTCTGAACGAAATAAAGCCTATACAATATTTCAATCATTTAGCTAACTTTTTCAGCCAGTTTAAAAAAAAAGGATACAATAATTTTAAGGAAAATGTTTATCACTATGATCTATGCCAAATAAGAAACACCGATTCAAAAAAGGTTATTTCGAAACTTAAAGATGAGGCGTTATTATTTGAAGCTTTATGTCAATTGGAATTTGTTATCAATGAGTTAAATCCGGAAATTATTTTTGTTTTTAACGCCGCGGTATCAAAGTTACTTAAAGAGCAACAATTGTTTTTTAAAAATCAAAAAATAGACGAACTAGACGGCTGTTATTATTACAAAAATATTCCAGTTATACTAGCAAATCAGCTTTCTGGAGGAGCAACATCAACAGTTTACAAAGAGATTTTAATTTGGAACGCAAATAGAATTATTAATCACAAATAAAAAATGGTAATAGCTTATCGTCTAGTCGGTTAACGTCAATTTAAAAAAAGTACTGTATTGTCTTTTGTGGGTTAATTATTGCTTACAAATGATATTCAAACCCTATTTTCAACTGAGTGTCGGTGTTTTTAATATCGACATAAGGTGTACTATGATGTCTCAGTTGGCTAGTGATATAAGTTGATATTTTATTAAATTCATAATAAATACGCGGCTCAATAAATACACGTGTGTCCTGTAAATTCTGCAAGTTTATTTGGTAATAAATAGCCGTGTTAATAAAGGATTTTTGACTAATATTAAATCTAAAAAAGGCGCTATTACTTAAACGAATGTTTTCTATATTTACTTCATTTGAACTATCCTTTAGATAAAGCTCTCTTTCATAGAAAACTCCAGAAGAAAGGTCAAAATAGTTCTTTTCTTTTCGGTAAAACGTATGCCTGTAACCTCCACCGACTAGAAATCGATAATTCATTTTTAATGATTTCACTTTTTGTGTTTGAGTAAAGGCAAAAAGAGAACTCTTTTTAATAAAATAATTATACCTGAGTTGGCTGGTAATATCAGATGATATAACTTGGTTGTCTTCTGATAAATATTCATAATCTCCAATAAATCTTACTAAATGCTGATCAAACCTTTTCCCGAGTTGAAGTGTAGAATTGAACTGTGATAAATTAACATTGCCGGTTTGAAAGTCACCATCTAGTCCCACGCCTAAAACTAATGCGCTATCGCTTGAGGTCATCATGTTTTCCGTATTTACTATTGTCTGAGCACTTGCATGTAATAGGCTGCATATATAGAATGTAACTAAAAGGATTCTGTAACTTTTCATGATAAAGAATTAATGATTGAAATATTAGATTAATAAAAAATAAGATTATTTAGGAGAAAATATTGGCAAACTCATTGATATGGTTGTAGTACTCAACAGGATTCTTCTTTAGTATTTCCACGTTAACATGAAGCATAACTAGATTGCAACCCGTTTCTTTATGTATAAAATGAGCAATATGCTCAGTCACTGGAATGCCTACCGTTCCATGCCTTAGGGTTCTCTTATTGTTATTTAAAGCAGTCAATACTGCTCGATCATAGAATTTTTTAATTTTCTCTTTATCACGGAAAAACTGGCCATTTACAAAGCTGTCGTCACCGACTTCTCCCCCTATATTAAATTGCATTAAATTTTCGTTGCTTCCAGCATTAACTAAAAAAATACAGGTATCATTTTCACTCAATAAATCTTTCACATCATCTTTAATTTCTTTAATGCTAGGATGACTATCAACTTTGGATAAATAATCATCGTTTACAATCATATTTAGCTGTTGTTTCTTTAAAAAAGCTAAATTACTATATAATTCATTTGAGATGTAATTTGCTTTTAGGATATCTGCAACAGCCAAAGAAAAGTGTCCAAAATAGGGTTGCATAGATGCATAAAGGTTAACTATTGTAATAGTTGAGCTTCTATTTACATATTGACCATAAGATCTATTTAGATTAATGAATTCAAGACCAGACAAAGAAATTCCATTGGATTTCACACTTCTTAATCGAAATAACTTAGAGTACCCCACAATGTCCATTACAGACTCCTCTGACATATTCATTTTATATTTTATGTCTTCTAGACTTAACCACTTTCTCGGGAGATGGGATAAATTTAGCGCTTTTTTAACCTTAATAACTGGAGCAAAATATTCTACCCCAAACGCATGTTTTATTTCAGATTCTCCCTTAATATGATTTTTTTTTATCTTCTCGTTTTCAATCTCCTCAATAAACCCTGAGCCGATAACACCTGCAGGTAACGCGAAGATTGCAATTCCTAATATTCCGTTTAAAGTGGCTAGTATTTTACCAGCGGTAGATAATGGTATAAAACCTCCATAACCTCCAATATCACCAATAAATGAAGCTAAGCTCCATAATAAAGCCTGTGAAATACTTGAAAATTGTGATTCTTTAACGTCTGACTCAGCATAATATAGGCCTATAGACAAAAGAACTGCCAACATAAATATAGTTTGTAATGAAATTATTAACTCACTTTTTTTATTATTAACAGACGCCTGTAGAAGCTGTAAGGCAGGTAAATATCTCATTATTTTTAAAATTCTAAAAACTCGTAGTGCTTTTAAAAAGGGATATAACTCGATGCCTATAAATCCAAAAAGGAACGGCATGATTGAAATGATATCAACAAGGTTGTAGAATTCGCTTGCAAATCTAAATTTACCTCGAAATCCGATATACTTTTCACTTATGTGCTTTGAGACCATTAACCTTAACATGATTTCTATTAGAAAAACGGTACTAGTCCCAAAATATATGACATTAAATATACTTTCATATTTGGATAAGCCAGGTTCTGTACTGCAAATAATTTCTATTGTTGCTAGGGTTATAAAAGCAATAAGGAAGTAGTTGACTCTTTTACTAATTCTACTTGAGTAGATGTCATTGTTAAAAATATCTGCTAAAAAACTTGAATATTTGAAGGAGAGCACCTCCTTTATTTTTAGGTACATTTATTTTAATTGATTTTGGCAAATCTATTTTATTTAAACAAAACTTATTAAATACTATTTTTAAATGTTTTTTAAAAAATATGGGCTCTAGTTGGGCTGTAGTATTTTAGAAATTAAATATATTCGTGTTTTAACAATATAAAATATAAAATAAGATGGCAAAAATTAAAGTAACAAAAGCAAGTTCTGTAAAAAGTATTAAGAGTCAGTTTTCAAAAGAATTCAGCTGCAATATTCGTATCTATAATGGTATAAAATTCGCTGATGATAAAATGAAAATTAGTGATTTATCTAAAACAGATAATCCTGGAGGTGAATTAGAATTAGGAGCGAGAAGTCGAGTTGAAAATGTTGAGAAATACTTCAAGGATTCATTTGGAATTAAAGTACAAATCTCTAATGCAGACGACACAAAATTAGCAGGTAACGAAATGACATTAACTCAAGCGGGTAAATTGTAAAATAAACATAAGGAGGGTAAGACCTAGTTTATCCTCCTTTTTTAAATTTAAAAAATTATGGCAAGAGAAGTAACTACTACGGGATCAAAGAAGATTAAAACATTATATAAGGAGTTTAATGAGCATTTTCCATACTTGAGATTAAAATTATTATCATCTACTGAATTTAAAAAAAGTAAGGAAGGTAAAACTGTTTATGGATTAGATATAGAGAAAACACTTTCTGAGGTAAGGGAAAAAACAGGCGCTGGTAAAATTTCTTTTTCTGGTAGAAAGAAAATAGAAACAGTAGAAAAAGAATTTGAAGAAATCTTCGGACTCTATGTACAAATATGCTACACTGAAGGCAATGGAAATAGATATTATACTACTGGAGAGGACTCAAAAACGCTAACTGTATTAAATAGAGAAAAAGAAGCTTCAGGTTGCAAAAAGGGAGAATGGAATTAACAAGTCTACAACATTTAGATTCAAATTAAATGTATCAGAATCATAAAACATTCGAAAGTCTTACACCAAGTCAAATATCTGACTTAAAAAAAGGTGTAATTGAAGTTACAGGAAAGGCTATGAATAGAACAGCACTGGGAGTCGTTGATGCTATTTTTACTTTATATCCAAGCATAACGTTTGAGGAATTAAAAACAATGCTTCCAGACTCTATAAATCCAGCAGCTCCAAAAAATTACAAATCACTCTTTAAACCATATACAGAAAGAATGTATGGCGTAGTTCAATCAGGAGATATTAGACGAGAATGTGAGCAAGCTGGATTGGAAATCAACGCATCGCATTTTGTTGAACCCAACGAAATATTTCGCACATCGGATGGGGTTGAGGTTTTAGTTTCTAAATCATGGGAATCATCAGATACAGAGACAGGAGAAAATGATTTGCAAAACCTCATAAATCATATTTATCAATATGGCATTTTGGTGACGAAAGTTGAAAAAAACGCCGCTTTCAATAAAGGGACATATGATATAAAAGTAATTAATCCTATACTGTTTAATGCAATTCAAAACCCATCAAATAGAAAGAAAAGCTGGCTGATCTGGGTACTGCTAATTGCTGTTTTAGTGGGCGTATTCTACTTCTTTTTCGCTGAACAAAATAAGGACGGAATTGAACCTGATGCAATTGAGGCACTTGAAAGCTCCGTAAGTAACCTAGATACAACTTCTAAGGTGAACGATATTATTACAGACATAAATGCCGGAGTCAGCACGGAGGGTAGATCGCTAAATTTTCATGAGATTCTATTTGAGTATAATAGTGACAAGCTTATGGAAGAATCTCGTTCATATGTGAATCAGATACTTCATGCTATGAACGATATACCTGCTCTTTCAATCCAGGTAGTTGGTCATACAAGTATAGAAGGTGCAGATGATTACAACAAAGCACTTTCTTTAAAACGTGCTCAAGCAGTTTCTATTTACTTAACTGCAAACGGAATAGATGAAACTCGATTATCAGTCAGTGGAATGGGAAGCGATAATCCCATTGCTGACAATGAAACAGAAGAGGGTAAAAAACTAAACAGAAGAATTGAGTTTGTCATTTTAGATGACGGTATTAATTGAAAAATAAAATGAAGTATGTATAGGGAAATAGCTTTACTTGGTATTGAGGCCGGAATGAAATTATTTAATAATTATCAAGAAGCCTCGGTAGCTAAACAAAACGAAGTTTTAAAAGACAACAAAGTAAGTATTGAAGAATATAAAAGGCTAGTTTCAGAATTAGAAGAGCATCAAGCGATGATTAAAAATCTAATATCAGACACTGAATTAGACTGTAAATTTAAAAAAACTGAAGAAATCTTTGTCTCAATAATTAAATTAATTATGATGGATATGGAGTATGATAATAAAGAAGTATTTGAAAATTTAAACTTATTTATTGATAATGAAAAATTTATTAAAGGTCACGAGGATGCTTTAGAAAAACGAAAAGAACGAATAAATAACGAATATGAGTTGGAGATAAAAGAATATGATGAAAAACTAAAAGAATACCAAATTCAATTAGAGAATCATAAGTCTAAATCTTTATTGAAAAAAATGACTCAGTCTTTTAAAACTGAACCACCAATCAAACCAAAAAAACGAGCATAGCAATACATTAAAAAGATTCAGATTAACAAATAAAATTTAAAAATGGGACTATTAAATAATATAAAAGACCGCTTCAATAACGCTGAGTTTAGCGTAGCACCAAACAAAAAGCTAAAAACAATTTCCAAAGATTTCAAAGATGCCTTTGATCTGTCTTTAGTTTTTTATAAGGGTAACATGATAGCTGAAGATAGCTTAACTCTTGCCGCTTTAAATAAAAAGACATCTAAGGATGTAAATACCACCTCAAAAGAAGATTTAAAGATTAAAGCTAGCATGAAAGTTGGGTTTGTTGAAGATTTATTTGAAAATAAATTCGGGGTCAAGGTTCAAATTAAAGACAAGTCTGCGAAGAATTTAGTAGACAATGACTTAACGCTAGGCAATGCAGCAAGGCAATAGATTTATTTTTAATATTTATTGTTATGAGTTCAATAACAGATAAGCCTATATCACTTAAGTCAGAAGATTTATTAAACGTTGAGAAGTATAGCAATGCCCTTTCAAATTTTATTATAAAAAGTGATACTCCAATAACAGTAGGTCTTCAGGGAGAATGGGGTACAGGCAAAACATCTTTGATGTCTTTATTATTAGAAGATTTCAATAGCAAAAACATAGCTTGTTCGTGGGTTAATACTTGGGAATACAGTATGTTTCGAGGAGCAAATGAGACAACACCAGGAGTTTTAAGAGGTATGTTGGAAAAACTTAAAATTTCTTGTGGAGAGAAGTGGACATTAAGAGATGGAGGCGAAGAGAAATTTAAAAAAGCAGCAAAATTTTTAGGTGGTTTAGCAAATCAAATTATTGCCAATCAGACAGGCATTAATATTAACGAAGCAAGAGATGGTGTATCAAAAACGGAGAGAGCTACAGCAGAAATTGCGGAAATAAAAGGATTGATTTCTGAATTAATTCAATCTTTGATAAATGACCCAGGTAATTCATACCAAAAAGTAGTATTTTTTGTAGATGATTTAGATAGAATTCCACCAGGTGATGCGGTAGAGGTTCTTGAGGCTTTGAAAAATATTTTTGATATACCCAATTGTGTTTTTATACTTGCTATTGACTATGATATAGTGGTAAAAGGATTGGAGAGTAAGTTTGGACCTAAGACGGACGAAAATGAACGAGAGTTTAGATCTTTTTTTGATAAAATAATACAGGTCCCTTTTTCAATGCCAACAGGCACCTATGATATTGAAAATTTTCTAGTGGAAAAATTAAATAGTTTGGGAATCGAAATATTGGAGGATGAAAAAGAGCTATATGTTAAAACTGTGAAATTTAGTATTGGATATAATCCAAGAAGTTTAAAAAGATATCTTAATTCATTTAGTCTAATAAATCACTTGAGAGAGATCGATGATACTGAAGAACAACCAAGAGGCGATGATTTTATGTTATTTGCACTACTTGGTATCCAAATTTCATATCCCAAAATTTTTAGGCTTCTAACACAACAACCAAATTTTATTGAATGGAATAGAGGATTTGGAAATAAATTTGGTGTAGAATGGGATGAGGTACAAGAAAAAATAAAAAAATTTGGGGACTCAGATTTAATTGACGAAGAGTGGGAGCAAGTTGCATGGGGAGCATGTCAAAGTGATTCTTATCTTAAGGCGAGAGCCTTTTCCGTTTTAGAACTACTAAATCTACTTAGAAATAAATTTAAAGACAACCTAGAAGATGAGATAGACAGTGCTATGGCATTTGCATCTATAACAAGCGTAGATGACGATATAGAAACAAAACAAGCTGTCCAGAAAGTAGGTAATAAAACAATTTATGATGGTATAGGAACAAAATTGGCACAACTAAAAGACGAGGGTTATTCGGACGAAGCGATTCTTAATTATCAATCACTATGGGAACCACTATCTAATATATTAGATGCGAATTCAAAATTCGGAATTTCTCTAGCCAAAACAGGAGCATCTTTCAATGATAAATCAAAACATAGAAAAGGAGATCAGCAACTTTTATATTGCCAGAATCCATCTAAGAAATTTCAAGCAATGAAATTTTGTATAAGGAATAATGTTCCAAAAATAAAGGCAGTGTACCAAAAATTAGTAGATTCGTATGGTTTAGAGGGTAATCCAAATATTTATTTGGATAAAAAACAGGGAATTTATTGTGAACCCGGATTATATAGTGATTTAGGAGATCGATATTCAAATTTTATTCAGGATGTAGTTGATGTAATAATCAACTAACTTAGCTATTGGGACAATAAGAGTAATTTTTGATCTAGGGTAACGGAATTTAAAAAATAGCGGAAATAGCACAGATCAGCAGATGAGGTTTTCTAGTAATGGATGTAAAGAATTGAATGACATTAGAAGAGGTAATTCAGAAAAGGCTTTTGTGTTCAGTTCTAGTTTAATGATTGGAGGAAATATTCTTACTCCAGATATATTAACTGTAGATAACCAAGGAGTCTCATACTAACAGAGTAATAAAAATATAATCGTTGTTGATTGTTCATTTTTGTCTTGTGATAATATTTCTGCTGTTGAAATAGACCCGAAACGTATAAGCTCAGATGTTATTATGTATAGCAGAGGATCAGAGGGCATGATTGCTCGGAGTTTTTTAACTTCTGAGGCAAAAAAAAATTGAAAAACTTATGAAATCAAGAATATAAAAAATGAGTACTAAAGAAGAACGAAGACGAATGGCAGATGCCAAAAAAAGAGACCGTGAAAGAGCTGCAGCGGAGCGTAAGAGAATAGCTGAGGCAAAGAAAAGAGAACGTGAAAGAGTTGCGGCGGAGCGTAAGAGAATAGCTGAGGCAAAGAAAAGAGAACGTGAAAGAGCTGCGGCGGAGCGTAAGAGAATAGCTGAGGCGAAGAAAAGAGACCGTGAAAGAGCTGCGGCGGAGCGTAAGAGAATAGCTGAGGCAAAGAAAAGAGAACGAGAGAGAGCAGCCGAAGCAAGAAAAAGAAGATAAAATTTGAATAAACAGTAATTAAAGAAAAAAATAAATGTTTGACAATCTTACGTCCGAGAAACTCCATTATTATGTGTATGCTCTTATTAATCCTATTAACAATAAGCCGTTTTATATCGGAAAAGGGAAAGGTAATAGAGTTTTTGCTCACAAGGAAGATGTTTTAAATAGGAATACCCAAAATAGCTTAAAAGAAGACGAAATTATTTCAATTTTAGAGAGTGGGTTAGATATTAAGCATATTATCATTAGACATGGTCTAAAAGAAAATGAGTCCTTCCTTTTAGAATCCACACTCATAGATTTTGCAAACTATTTTGATAAAAAACTTAAAAATATAGTTTCTGGTCATGAGAGTGACTTTTATGGGATTAAAACTACGGATGAAATCATAAGACAATACAATGCGCCAAAATTGGAAAAATTACATCATGCAATTATTATCATAAATATTAATAGAAATTATGCTAAAGCTAGGTCATCAAGTAATAGTATTTATGAAGCAACTAAACAAGCGTGGGTTGTAAGTCAATCAAGAAGAGATACCGTAAAATTTGCGTTATCGGAATTCGAAGGAATTATTATTGGTGTTTTTGAAATTAAAGAATGGTATCCTGTCATTACCCAAAATAATAAATTGAATAACCGTTGGGGATTTATTGGTGAGCAGGCTACCGCTGAGATAAGAGATTTATATTTTAACAAATCTATAATGCATGCTAAAAAACGCGGAGCGGCTAATCCAATCCGATATAATATTTAACAATTAAGATTTCCAATAAAAATTCAGACAATTAAACAATGACAAAATTCGGGTTTTCATTTTCATTAAATAGATTATTAGGAATCACTAGGATAAAGCAAAAAATTGCTGTAAAAACAGGTGTTCCGATTACAAAGGGTGGATTAGAGAGGAAAATAGGATCCAAGATTTTAAAATATTTATTCAAATAGTAAGATATAAATAATTTACTTAAAAATGAATTTTAAAACTATTTTATTTACTCTAAACCTATTGACGTTGCTGTTTTCATGCATGGATAACCGCGATAAACAATCTAAAGAAATAAATGAAAGCTCGACACTTCAGAGAGATTCAATGCCTTCTAAAGTGACTCTAGAAAGCTTAACATTCGAATCTATTTTATCACAGAAAAATAATTTTAATCCTGGAGGAAGACTAGAAAAAGCATTCTATGGCCTTAGTGCCGACACTATACAGGTTAGGTTTTCTTCTGATAATACTATAAAGACTTTTACTATAGTAGAGGAGAGAAGTGGTAGAATAATAAAGAGTTTCAGAAAAGTTTCGGACATAGATTTTAGTTATCCAGTTCAATTTGACAATGCTTTTACGGTACATATCGACTTTCCTAAAGAAACATACTATAACCTTGAAGTACTGAAAAAATCAGGTACAGTCAACAATCAGTTAAGTGAGGTGCTGCTTCTGAGAGACTCTGTTGTCGTTGAAAAAAAAACAAATAGGAGTATTTCAGGAAGAAGATTAGCTTTTGAGAAAGTTTTTAATGAACCAAAAAAATTTGTGGTTTCGAGAACACTATCTATGTCCGGCGAAACAAAGGTTTATGCACCAATAGAAGTGCCAAAAAATACTGTCGAATTTATATATACGCTTAGAATATCAGGCAGTGACAATTCAATATCTGAAGATGGAAAACTATTTACAGACGTTTCTAAAGCAACCAAAAAAATAAAAGTTTTGGGCCTGCCATTGTGGGAGTCTGAAGGGACCGGAACTAGTTTAAGTCGTGAAATATTAAATGTTTTATTTCCACCTTTAAAAGATGAAGATTACACATTGAATGTGTTCTTTTTTGATAAAGATAAAGAAATTAAAAAGTTTTTAAGATATCCTGGGAAGGAAAATACTAATGCTTTTGAATATGATATTAACAACAGTGCTTTGTCAACCCAAAGCAGGGTAGGATTAATTAAAAAGCCAAGGTCTGGTTTTTCTTATATAGGACTACAATCAACAAGTACTTTTACAAATACCTATGCATGGCTTGATGTAGTAGCTCTTTCAGAAAAATCATTTGAGTATGAAATTAGATATCGGATCATTAAGAAATAGTTTTAAAGGAATAGAGTATGCGCGCACTTTCAAAGTCGAAATTTAAGCAGGGTTTAGAATGCCCAAACAAACTTTATTTTTCAAATAATAAGACCGATTATAACAACCTAAAAGAGGAAGATACTTTTTTGCAAGCACTAGCAAGCGGCGGATTTCAAATTGGAGAGTACGCGTGTTTACATTACCCTGAAGGGGTATTAGTAGATGGATTTGGTGATGTACACGATTACCAAAAACTAGCAAATCAGACTTCTGCTCTTCTAGAACAAGAAAATGTAGTTCTTTTTGAAGCAGCATTTTATATTAATAACTTATTTATAAGAACAGATATTCTGGTAAAAGAAGGTGATAATATTAAACTTATAGAAGTAAAAGCAAAATCTATAAACCCACACGAGAAACATATTTTTGTTGGACCAAAGGGTGGTTTGTCTAGTAGCTGGAAACCGTATCTTTTTGATTTAGCGTTTCAAACCCATGTAGCTAAGCTTTGTCTGCCAAATTTTAAGATTACACCTTACTTATGTCTTGTAGATAAGACTAAGACAGCTACAGTGGATGGACTGAATCAGTTGTTTAGGATTAAGCAAGGAGTAAATAATAAAACTGAAGTTACCGTTTTAGATAAAAATATTAGTCGTCTTGGAAATAGTTTATTAACTGAGATGGATTTATCAGAAGTAGTAAAAAGCATACATAATGATACGTTCAAATATTATGAAAATTTAAACTTTTTGGAATCTATTTCACTTTTAAGTGACATCCAGATAAATAATTATTATCCTAATTGGCCTACACAATTCTCCGCTTGCAAAAAGTGTGAATTTAAAAATGATGCTAAATCACAAGAAAATCAAAAAAAATCAGGATTTGAACATTGTTTTAAAACACAGTTTAATTGGTCAGAAATTGACTTTAAGCGGCCAAATATTTTCAATGTGTGGAACTTAAAAAATCCAAAATTAATGGAGCAAGGCATTCTATTTAAGGATCAATTGAGACGTGAGGATATAAAATACAAGGAAAAATCGGATCATCTTGATCCTACTCAACGTCAATGGCTTCAGATTGAAAAAGAGCGTAATAATAATCTTAGTGAGTTTGTATATACAGAAGCTTTGAAACTAGCTATCGACTCTTGGCAGTTTCCACTACACTTTATTGATTTTGAGACATCCACAGTCCCCTTACCATTTCATATAGGTAGAAGTCCTTATGAGCAAATTGCCTTTCAGTTTTCACATCATATCTTCTATGGAGATGGACGTGTAGAACATGCAAATCAATATATTAATACTAAGCCAGGTGAATTCCCTAATTTCAAATTTATCGAGCATTTACAAAACGCACTTTCAAAAGACGAAGGAACTATTTTTAGATACGCAACTCATGAAAATACGATTTTAAATGCTATTCGTGATCAGTTGAAAGTCAGTAACCATTCTGATAAAGAGTCGCTTGTTTCATTCATTGAAGCTATTAGTCACCCAAGAGACAACCACCCTGATTCATGGATCGTTCCATTAAGAAAATCTGGAAGCGGCACCCGTGATATGGTTGATCTCTGTGATATAGTTAAAAAGTATTATTACAACCCACACACTTACGGTTCCAATTCGATTAAAAAAGTACTACCCGCAGTTTTAAAATCGAGCAAATTTATTCAGCAGAAATACAGTAAACCCATTAGTGATATTAGTGTCGGAAGCCTCAATTTTCCATTGGATCATATTTGGCTAAAAGAGAGTAATGGAGAAATTGTTAGCCCATATAAAACACTCCCTCCAGTTTATGAAAATCTAAGTCATGATGAAATAGAGGAGAAGCTTTCAGATATAGAAAATATAGATGACGGAGGAGCTGCTTTAACAGCTTATGGGAAAATACAATACATGGATATGAGTGAAGAAGAAAGAGTCACAATTGCAGACGCCTTGAAGCGCTATTGTGAATTAGATACATTGGCCATGGTTATGATATACGAACACCTTAAATCTCTTACAACATGATTACAGAAATTACACTCCCGTCATTTCTCTCCGATATTATGAAATGTTGGCTGAAGCAGTATCATGGAAATGAACTGAGCCTATTTAATTGGGAATTTCGTCCATATAGACGCTATTTAGAGTTGCCTAGAACTAGTTAAGAACAGATAAATCATGAAAGATTTGAATATTCATCTCGTAAACAAATCAAGTGCCCTGATAGGTGCTAAATCTATTTTTGGTACAATAAAGGAATTTAAAGGTGACCTTC
>Ga0102889_1000677_pt1 | contig 13531 bp, 25 predicted proteins | sample Colrivmet1551A02_FD_84505 | JGI IMG/M metagenome (GOLD analysis project Ga0102889, IMG submission 84505) | Estuarine microbial communities from the Columbia River estuary - metaG 1551A-02 | ecosystem: Environmental > Aquatic > Marine > Intertidal zone > Estuary | place: USA: Columbia River...
CCCGACCAGTTTGTCATGACAAGTAGTATTATATTACTACTTTGTCACGAAGTACAACTGGAACTGAAGTTGAAGAAGTATATGATTTATACTTTAAGAAACAGTTCATAGTTTCAAGTTTTGATTTGTCTTTCATAATTTCATATACTTTATCATGATTGTAAGTAAATGATTTTCCATTTTTGAAAGTAACTTCAATGATTTGATTTTTTCCAATTAAGGATTTTCTGACGACGAAGCATTTTGATTTTAAATTTGACATAGTTATTATTTTTAAGTTATTATTATTAGTATTTTGTAGTTACATATATATTATCCAATATGTATCGTATTTAGTTTGTAATAGTTTGTTATTAAAAACTGTGACATTAGGGTATTAAGCTAAGTATAGTAAGGGGCTATTGTCACACATTGACATAATTTATATATTAGTAATCATAATTGGATTCGAACCAATTGCAGCTTTACAACAATGAGTCATCCTTAATGTTACTCAACCTTTGTGAGGTGCTCCCAACCAATGGGCTTATGATTAAATAAGAGAGACTTCGGGTCTTTCAAGGTTTCTGATTGAGTGCAATTAGAGACGCCTAGCTACTACAAACCTTTTTTCGCTAATTAATTCTCTCTACTTCCCAATTACAGCTTCACTCGTCTCTCTCGTCAACGACTTACCTTGGTACGCTCGATCGGGGACACCCCAGTCCGTTAAAGCGTGGTAAGTACTGTTGTTACTTATTTAAGTTATTATTTTCTGTTTATATCTGTAGGCGTCTACTAGATTAAATTCACAAAGCGAATCAATGAATATATTTAATTCATCAAACAAGTTTCCATATTCTGAATCATACACATCATCAATAGTATATGTTTCATTGTTTACAGTGATTTCATATAAATCATTGTCTTCATCAATTTTAAAGGATATTGAATTTATCATAGTTTTATTTTATTATTATTAGTATTTATTTACATTATTATTATCCAATACATATCGTATTTAGTTTGTAATTATAGTTTATTTATTAATTCGTTGAGCGTTGTTTGTAAACTACTTTTAGTTGTATAACCGTTTAAGTATTGGTTTAGTTCGTCGATAGTAGATAATATTTCGATACGAGTTTTACCAAAATGTCGTGGACATCCAAAAGGAAGCATTGTGACCCACGTTGGCTTAACATTTGTTTTACTTTTCATTTCCACTTCCAACATTGCAACATATAAAGCAGAAAATTCATCATTTGTCATACCATCCATAATAAAGCTAAGAGGTTGCACTCTTACTTCTGTTTCTGAGTACCAGAGCTCTGGGTATTGCATCGCCTTGCGTTTCGTGATAGTAAACTCAACTGTATCAGACACTACATCTATAAAGTTTAATTGTTCATCATCAAATGTGAAGAAGTTTAATGCACCTTTAAAATTAGGAAATTGTGATTTAAATATTTGTGATTTTGTCATAACCTTTATTGTTTTAATTATTATTATTATTTAGTTACATTATTATTATCCAATGTAACTCGTATTTAGTTTGTAATGTTTTAAATGGAAGGAAATTAATCCTACATTCGGTCGTTTATAAAATTAACCCATTCGTCGTGGTTTTCGAAGGTTGATTCGATATCGGAATATTCATTTTCGAGGTCGATTAAATTATTAAAATAAATCGTTTGAAGAAGATGGGTTTGGATAAATTCAGTCATAATGGTATATATTATTGGTTATTATTAATTGGTTACGTATATATTATCCAATATACTTCGTATTTAGTTTGTAATAAAAAAGATATTTACTATAGAATTTTCGCCGAAAATAGGACTTGTAATGTTATAATAGGCGGTGTAATGGAGTGCAAGTTGGCAGTCTTCTAAAGCATCTGACAAAGCTTCGGTAGTTACATTGCCGTTTAAGTATTGGTTTAATTCGTCGATAGTACTTAGTATTTCGATTCGTAATTTAGAATTTAATTTTTGCATAGTTATTATTTAGATAAGTATTAATTTGCTTACGTTATTATTATCCAATATACTTCGTATTTAGTTTGTAATAAAAAAGCATAAATGCTGGGGAAATATATAGTAAAAAATCCCGATATATACAAAAAAACATTGAAAAATGACGGCGGGGGTGGCTAAAAGGTTGCGTTTTTCCTAGAAAATGCGCTTCCCGGAGGAGAAATACAACACCATACCCCCAAATATGTAACATTTTTTTTAAAAAGTATGACACTAGCCTATTAATATATACTAGTAAGGGGCTTATGTCACAGTATTGGTAAATAAACGGCGATATGTGTGAGTATATATAGATATGGAAACACAACAATTTATGGGTTCCGGGCAATTAGTCGACAGACTGATGGCTCAGGTTGGAGACAGAGGCTTTGCTATAGCATTATTGAAGAAACGTGGCGATATGACAGCTGATGGTAAGCTAACAGCTAAAGGAGAAGCTAGAAATCGCATGACAGCAGAGGAAAGAGCGTTGGATAGAGCAGGTGAAACCTCAGCGTCCGCTACATATAACCCAAAAACTAACAGAGTTACAAAAAATACATAAGAAATGGCAATAGCACAAGCATATCCTTTAGGTACGCCTAAAACAAACGACTTAATAGTTGGTACATCGATACCTGCGGCTAATACAAATGAAAACCCAAAGACCGTAAACTTCTCGGTGGGTGATATAGTTGGTTTAGCACCTAGTTCTAGTATAATAAGTTCTAAAGTTGCTATAACAGGAGAACGATTGTCGACTATATCAACTAATGCATTAAAAATAATAGAAGCTCCAGTGGGAAGTCCTAATGAAATAATAGAACTTATAAGTGTAACTGTCAAGTCTGATTTAAACCCAGCTACAGATGGAAGTTCTATAAATTATTTTTCGGATTTAATTATAACCCCAGCGTTTGCACCTCCTCTTGGACCTTCGTGGCAATATAGTATAAGTCAAAACTGGTTAGATAGTGTTACTAGTAATTTTACAGCGTACAGATCAACCTTGCAAGCTGGCACAACAAGTACAGAAGATAGAGATATATACTTAGGAGATACATCGGGTGTAGACCCTACTGTAAGTGGTGATAATATACCAGGTATAACTCTTTATTTAACATACAGAATAATAAACACAGAAGCTTAAAACATGGCAAGAATAAGTTCATACCCTATAGACTCAACGATACAAGATAAAGACTCTTGGATTGGAACAGAGTCAACAAACAGAGTGACTCGTAATTTCACAGCTGAAGATATAGCTAATTACGTTGTAACCTCAACTAGCGGCATAACTGGTTCTGGTACTTTTAATACAGTACCGCTATGGACACCAGATGGTACCAAGCTAGGTGATTCTATAATTACCCAAGCAGCTTCAGGCCAAGGTGTGACGGTAACTGGACAGTTAAATGTCACAGAGGATTTTTATGTAACAGGATCAACTCAACTTAACGGCGCTTTAACAGTAGAAGGTGTATCAACTTTCAACGATGAAGTAGAATGTAATAATAACGTCACAGTTCAAGGTATTTTTACCGCGGATGGTAATTCTGTTTTTGAAGGGCAAGCAAACTTCCAATCCAGCGTAACGGATCAGACTAGTAACCCTGGAACAGCAGGCCAAGTATTAGTTTCTACTGGAACTAATGTGCAATGGACTGATTCAACAGACGTAGTGTCTGGATCAGTTGCTGTATTAATACCATATTTAACAACGGCAACTCCAGGTGGATCTGAAACTTACAATGAGTTAAATAACATCGTTAAAATAGGTTGGTCAGGTGGAAATGGTATCTATGTAATTAACCTGCCATCTGCAACTACAATACCATATAGAGTTATTAGATTTGTAACAAACGGAACTTACCCAGGTGGAGGTTCTCATAAAGTAAGATTCACAGCAGCTGGAACAGAAACTATAGACGGCGCAGCATTTTTTGAAATATCAAAAGTATATGAAGGCTTAAGCATATGGTCTACAGGTACTGAATGGGTTGTTATACAGGCTAAGGCACATTAACAAGTAAAAACAACTAAAACCAAGTGATAATACCATTATGCTATAAAGCATAAAACCAATGTCAAATTTAAAACCAAAACCAATGACACTTTTTTACCAGACTGAATCGTGGAGTAGTCACCCACAACCAGGCAAAAGCCAAGTTAAACTATGGAAACACATAGCTAACAAAGAAAACTGGAGAATTGTCCAGCTTATTAATGGATTTTACCAAACAGAGTACCAAGACATCAAAGATCCAGAAAACTGGCATGATGTAACCAGGCGTGAAACTTTAGAAGGAGCTGAAACAGCTATCGACCAAACAGTAGCGCACTATTTAAAGAAAGTTGAATTTATCGACGGACCTAAAGTAGTAAAGACCTTTAAATAAACCACACTCAATTAAATTAAATTAAATCAAATATGGACGCAATTGTCAAAAACCTTAACTTCGGTGAAGACGCCAGAGTTAACGTATTTAAAGGAATAGAAAAGCTCACAAAAGCTGTTAGCTCCACTTTAGGAGCTAGCGGCAAATGTGTGATGCTAGAAGATCATACTGGAAAGCCAATTATTACAAAAGATGGTGTTACAGTAGCAGATTCAATAATCTTGCGAGATCCTGTGGAAAACATGGGCGCTACACTTTTAAAAGAAGCAGCAAGAAAAACAGTGAGAGAAGCAGGCGATGGTACAACCACAGCTACAGTCTTGGCTCACGCTATATTAACTGAAGCTTATAAGGTTTCAGATAAAACAAATTCAAGAGAATTAAAAGAAGGTATTAATAGCGGTGTTGATAAGGTTGTAAAATACCTAGAGAGTGTTTCGTTACCAGTTGAAGGGAGCATGATTGACAACATTGCTACAATATCTACAAATAACGATCCAAAGCTAGGTAAGGTTATAGCCGACGCTTTTAGAGCTGTAGATAACACAGGGATTGTAATGATGGAAACGGCACAAGATGGAAAAACAGAAGTCGAGGTTGTAGACGGTGTTCAGTATGACAAAGGTCTTACGAATTCTCATTTTATAACTAATGTTCAAAATAAATCAGCTGAACTAGACAATGCATTAGTATTGTTAATAGAGTCACCAGTTGATACAATAAGACAGATTCAATCTGTGCTAGAGTATGTAATAAAAAACAATAAGCCTTTGCTGATTATCGGCGATTTAGAACAAGGTGTTTTATCTACTTTAGCTATGAACAAAAACAAAGGCTATATGAGAGTTAACGTGATAAACGGTCCTACTCAAGGTGTCAACAAACAGGAGATGCTACAAGATCTAGCTCTTTTAACTAACGCTACGATTATAAATGAGGATTTAGGTGACGATATGGATTTAATCCAACCAGAGCACCTAGGAGCGTGCTTGAAAGCTGTAACAACTCACACAGAGACTATACTTCAGTTTGAAGAATCAGGTCCAATAGTTTTAGCTACAATAGATAAGTTGAAAAAAGAATTAACTGAAGCTACGCAGGCTTATGATATAATTAAGCTTGAAAAAAGATTAGGTATGCTTTCTGCTAGAATAGCAATTGTGAAAGTAGGTGCTAATTCTGATATTGAATTAAAAGAAAAAACAGATAGAGTAGAAGATGCTATCTGCGCTACAAAAGCTGCTATAAAAGAAGGTATAGTGTCTGGAGGAGGTATTGCGCTGTTAAACGCTGCAACAAGTATAGTATCAAAGTCAAATGGTGAAGAGCTTCTATTAGAGGCAGTCAGAGCACCGTTTAAAACAATACTAGAAAACGCTGGTATAACAGACGCGGATTTGCCTAAAGCTAAAGGAAGAGGTCTAAACGTGGTTACAGGAAAAATGGTAAATATGATTAAGTCAGGTATTATTGACCCTTTGCTAGTTACCAAAAGCGCTCTTCGCAATGCAGCTTCAGTAGCGACAACTATATTATCAACTGATTGTGTAATCAACAACTTAAGAGTAGAAGATGAAAGCAATAGGTAGAAATTTAATAATAGAAAAAATAAAAGAAGGAACCACCGAAACAAAAGGTGGTTTACTTCTTGCAGAAAACCAACGTGAAGATATCCGTTACACTGAAGCCAATGTATTATCAGCTGGTGAACAAGTGGAAGGATTAAAAGAGGGTGATAAAATCTTTTTTGACAGACACGCTGGGCATAAAATAGAAATAGACAAAAAAACATATCACGTTATTAAAGCGCAAGATGTAGTTGTTGTTTTATGAAAAGGCTAGACGCAGATGACATAAAGAATATGAATCTGTTTAAACATTATCGTATAATACGTAAATGGGCTTGCAGGAACAACGACCTTAACGATGCTGATCTAGAGTTATTGATATACTTAGATTGCATGGATATGTTTACAAAAAAAGATTTCGAAGCTGGTAGTTATTCCTATAGTTGGGATAACCGCCGCTGGAATCGTTTGTTAAAAGAAGGTTGGATAGTTGTTTGGAGAAAAAGAAATAGAACAACTCAAAAGTATCACATATACAAAACATCGTTTAAGTGTAAGCATTTAATCAAGCATATGTATAGAATTATACTAGGTCAAGATGATCTTCCAACCAGTAACCACAGAAACAGTATTATGAAGGGTAAGACGTACACTGATAAAGTTCTTATAACTTCTATTAAAAACGTCAATAAAGATAAAAACAGATAAAATGAAAGGTAAGAATTACGATTACAAGGAAGCTTACAATAAAGGCTTAACGGCTAAAGCTAGACTACATTATCTTGAAAACGCTAGAAACGATCAAGATAGTCCTAACAAAATGTGTTCGCCGGCTCATTATGGTTCACCAGTAAAGCAAGTTGGAATAGTAGATCCACTAACAGGTCAACCAGTTCAGCAGATGACAAATGTGCCACCTCAACAAGCTAACACGCTAGGCACTGCTCAGCCAGTTTTTAAACCTCAAACGCAACAAGTCGCTCAGGGTATTTACGGTGGTATTAACCAAAGACAGAACGCAGTAGGTGCAACCCCTATGTTTAAGAAAAAATGTAACAAAAAATATTAATATGAAAAACATTAAGCAACTAAAAGTTGATCTTGCAGGTCAAGTAGGTGAAAATGCTATTTGGGACGGACCATTAAACAAAGAAGGTTTCCCAATGGGTAAAGGTTCTAGCTCCGGTAAAGATGGATTAGAAGTCTCTAAATATCCTTGCCACTGTGGTGGAGAGCCAATTACTCAACGCGCTAAAGTATATAAATAATATGAGTTCACCATTCCAACAAAAGTTTATGGCTAAAAATCCTGCTAAAGGATTTACTATGGCCGAACTAGAAAAGTCTACTAGAAGAGCTGAAAAGCAAATGAAGAAAAGCGCAGCTATTTTACCTCAAGTAGAAGGACCAGGTAATCCTGACTACGAGTCTTTAGACTCGCAGAAGTTTGCTGGAGATGATACTTATACTTATAAAAAAAAAGATGATTCACCACTAAACGCTTATGTTTCAACAGCTGGTCATTTTCAACGAATGCAAGACAACATAGCTAGAGCTTTCACGCCGACCAAAGGCGCTAAAACAAAAGCTGAAAAAGAAACTGAGTTCAAAGGTGAAACTGAAAAAGTTTCAGAAAACCTAGAAGAAACAACCAATAAAGAGTTTAAAGGTTTCAAAGACGGTGAATACCAAGTGCCTAGTTTTTCAGATATCCAAAAAAAATCACCTTTGTTTCAGTTAAAAGAACAAAAAGAATACGATAAGCAGTATAATGATTATAATAAATTTATGAAGACTCTCGAAGGTCAGCATAGAACTAAGAAGATAAGCGAAAAAGAATACGAATTCAAAGTAGATTCAGCACATCAAGAAGTTGCTAAAAAATTCAAAGCTTTGAAACTAGCAAAGAAAACAAAAAAATAAATGGCTTTTAAACTAAATAACCCTCCTTTCCACATGGACAACACTCCAATATATCGAGTAGATATGGAAGATGGTGTTATGGGAAAAGCTAATAACAATGGTTCTATAACCATAAATAAAGACTTACATCCAGAAGAAGTAGAAGACGTGGTTGCTCACGAAAAAATTCATTTAGAACAAATGGATAGAGGTGATTTAGATTATGACGATAAATACGTATACTGGAAAGGTAAAAAATATTCACGAGCTCAAATGAAAGAAGGTGCTAAAAACTTGCCTTGGGAAGCTGAAGCTTATAGAAGATCATAATGAAGACATCTAAGACAGGTTATTTAAGAAACAGCCCTGATGTTAACAAGTCTCAAAATACTATATTAGGAGGCGATATAACAATGAAAGGAGTCGAGTTTAAAGTGCTAGGTACTGATGACCGAGGATATACAAAAATAATGCAGCCAGGATATGATTATAAATTTCCTGGAGCTAAATACGTAACAGAAACACCCATCAAAAAAACAAATATGGAATCTAACAAACAAGAAAAGAAAAACTTATTAAAAGACAATCCAATTGCATCTCACGGATCTTGGATTTCAAAACATTCAATTGCAGCTGGATCACCGTTGCATGTGGGAGGATCTAAAAAAGATAAAAAAAATAATAAAAAAAGTGTTCAACCTAATAGAGGCGTAGTAGATAAAAATCCAACTTCAAGGCTAGTATATGACGGTAGTATTGTTAGAGAAAGAGCTACTAATGAAATTGTACTTGGTGGAGGCAGAGATGCTAGTGGTAAATTTCACCCTAGAACAGCTGCGCAAAAGAGTAGAGATAAAAAAATTAAATGAAAAAAATAATTCAATGGCTATCAGGTGGCGTTATCAAAGAGATTGGTAACGTCATCGATAAGCTTACTACAACCGATGAAGAAAGGTTAGAAGTAAAGAAGCAAATACAAAAGATATTAGAAGACGCAGATACTAAAGCTCAATTAGAGGTTAGTAAGCGTTGGGAAGCAGATATGAAGTCTGATAGTTTTTTAAGTAAAAACATTAGACCAATGATCTTGATATATCTAACTGTAATCTTTACATCTTTAGCTTTCTTTGATGGTAATATCGGTGAGTTTGGACTAGCTAAAGAATATATACCAATATTTCAAACATTGCTAGTAACCGTTTACGGAGCTTACTTTGTGGGTAGAACTTGGGAAAAGGCAAAATCAATAACAAACAATAAATAAAAAAAATTATGGGACAATTTGGTAATCAACCTGATTTCGCTACAAACAACATAAAAGCAATAGTACCTAGTGATACTATAGACGGAACAACTTTTTTAAACGCTTCTGTTATATACATTGGAGATAACGCGACTCTTGGAAATGAGTTGAAGGTTATACCAGCTGGAACCGTGGGACCAACAGGTAGTGGCCTACCAACAGCAGCACAAGCAGTAACGTTTAAAGGTTTAGGTACTGGAGGATTTTTACCAGTGACTGTTGACTATGTGTTAACAACTCCTTTATCTTGTGGAGCTTTAATAGCGGCTAAGTAATATGGCTATTGGTCTAGGTATCGGTATTGGTATACCGAGCGGCGCTTTAAATTCCAATAGAGCGGGAGGTTTAATTCCTGGACTATTAGTATCGCTTAAAGCGAGAGCTGATTATTTTGAAAACGAAATTTGCACTATATCTATAATGCAAGAACTTGAAAACTGTACTTCATGAGTAACTTATTAGAAAAAGCTTCGATACTACTGACGCCTACCGCGTATGACGACGGTAAGGTACTAAGCGTTAAACCTGAAGATGGTACAGGAGACTTCGATTTCACTAGAAACTCTAGCGCCACGAGAGTTAACTCACAAGGTTTAATTGAGGATATGCAAATCCTTAGTGGTAACTTAGTTTCTAACGGAGATTTTTCTCAAGAGGGTGCGGAGGAAGTAGTGAATGGAGATTTTGCTAATGGTAGTACAGATTGGAATTTAAGGAATGCTTGGGTTGTATCAAATGGTATATGTTCTTTGAATCCTCCTAACTCAGATTATTTAAGTCAATCAAATGTACTTACATCAAACAAGTCTTATAAATTAACTTTTGATATTATTGTAAATAGTGGAAATTTACAACCACAATTTTTTGACGGAGGATGGCAAACTATTGGAACTTATAGCACAACACAAACAGTTGAAGTTTATTTTAAACCAACATCAAGTGGAACACTTTATTTTAAACCTAATCTATTTGACGGCTCAATAACCAACGTAAGTATTAAAGAGGTCGGACAAGATTGGACTTTAGGGACTGGGTGGAGTATTGGAGATGACATAGCAAACGCTAGCGGCTCCGCTAATGCAAACATCAGTCAAAACAGCTTTCTAACAATAGGGAACAAATACAAGGTCACATATACCGTTTTAAACGCTTCTACTGGTGCAAGAGTTGGATTAGCTCCTAATGGTAGTACAGTTCAAAATATAAGAACAGAAAATGGAACTTATACAGAAGTTTACGAGGCGGTTAATACTAGTTTTTATATTAGAAACCTTTGGAATAATGACGTTGGTCTTTCTGTATCAAACATTTCAGTAGTAGAAATTACAGAGGACACTAACCTACCTAGAATAAACTACGAAGGGTTTAGTTATCAAGATTCTTTAGGAAGTGAGTTGGTTGTTAATGGAGATTTTAGCGATGGAACAAATGGATGGAACGCTGCTGGAGGAGGAAGTATTTCAGTATCTAACAATCAATTAACGTTAGAGGGAAATAACGATCCTAACTTTTATGCAAGACAAGCTGTTTTAGGTTATGAAGTAGGTAAGCAATATAGAATAGAAGTTGATGTTGCTGGAGGAAGTACAAGTAAAATGCAAGTTGGTATTTATGGAGAAGGATTAATTTTTGACAATCAACCCATTGTACTTGGAAAGCTATCAGCTATTTTCACAATAACAAGTGGGAGTAATGGGAGTAGGTACTTAGATATAAGTAACAGAAATGATGATGGGTTAAACGATACATTAATCATTAATAGTGTATCTGTAAAAGAATATCTAGGTCAAGAAGTAGTACCAGATAGCGGATGTGGAAGCTGGTTGTTTGAACAGCAGAGTACGAATTTAGTTACTTATAGCGAGGATTATAATACAGGTTGGAGTAAACAACAGGGTATTATTTCAGATGGAGGTAGTGGTTTATTTTATTTAAGTCCAACATCTAATGTTATTAAGTATGAGGTAACAGCTCAAAGTTATAACCAAATGTATTACCGATTACCATCAGCTGTGACGATAGGAACTACATATACACAGCAAGGGTATGTAAAATGTGATGATGCACCTTATATACATTTTCAAATTTCAGCTATTAGTAGTAATACTTTTGTCGTTTGGGATAACATAAATAATGTAGTAGTATCCGCACCTGCATCTGTTGACAGTTATAATATTACATCATTAAATGGTTGGGTAAAAGCAGAAATTACTTATACTGCTGCTGTTGCTTCTATATACGCATCACTAAAAACGTATTTTTCAACAAGTCCAACATATAACTGGACAGGGATACCTATCGGCACAATCGCTTATCAAACCTTTGTCCAAGTCGAGGCATTATCTTTCGCTACTTCATACATTCCAACCTCAGGTTCTACAGCCACTCGCTTAGGTGAAACAGCAAAAAACGCAGGTGGTGCAGGTGTTTTTAACAGCGAAGAGGGTGTTTTATATGCAGAGATAGCGAGGTTAGAAGGTAACACAAGTGGGTATAGAGAAATTTCAATTAGCGACGGAACAACAAGTAACTCAATAAAAATAACACTACCTAGTTCAAATGTAATTCAAGGGTATTTATTAACGAAAGCTACAGGAAGCGTGTTACAAACAATTATTAGTTTTGCGCCTCCTGGAGGATATCAAGGTTTACAAAAAATAGCTTTTAAATATAAAGAAGATGATTTCGCGCTATGGGTTAATGGAGTAGAAGTAGCTACATCTACAAGTGGCGGTACTTGTCTAGAAGGTGTTATAGATACGTTTAACTTTAACAGAGGCAACCCTGTAAATATTTTCTACGGTAAAACTAAATGCGTAGCAGTTTTTAAAGAAGCACTTACAGATGAAGAACTAGAATGTTTAACAACAATATAAAATATGTATATATACAAAACAGTTTTTGACAGCCAAGTAGAAGGCAAGGTAGAACTTATAAACAAAGGCGTATGGGAAGAAGTAACAGAAGAAGGTGTTACTACCATGCAAAATATAAACGGAACTAAAGGCGTAGTATATATTGGTCAAGTTGTAGAGATACCAGGAACATACGGACCTGACGGTCACGAGATAACTCCGCCGGTTTATTACCCAGGAGTTGCTTACGATATTATGAGTACAGATATTATTGACTTTGGAGATAATGAAGTATATCCAGGTGACGCAGCTGCACATTCATTTCTTGGTTGGCCAAGAGGAGCAGAAGTACCACCTGTTGTAAATAGTGAAGAAGAAGAGTAACTATATTATTATGAATAATTAAATTAAATTAAATGAGTAAAATTACAGACGAACAATTAAAAAGTATTAACGAAGGTCAAAAAGAATTAATGACGATAGTTAATCAAATAGGTATTTTAGAATCTCAAAAGCATAGTCTATTACATCAAGTAGCAGATGCTAATAAAGTTGTAGAAGATTTAAAAGCTGAACTTGAGAAAGAGTATGGAGCTATTGATATTGATCTAGCGACTGGAGAATACACTGAGGTAGAAAAAGACTCTAAACTTACAAAAGCTTAGTATGTCCTCTGTTGTAAGAAAAATAAGTATTGGTTCTGATTATAAGAATGACGCTATGCACTATTCTGTAGGTCAACAAGTTTATGGAGGTCACGAGATTTCACATATACTTCTTGACGAGTCTGATAACTCTTACAATATTCACATTAAGAAAAACAACGAGGTAATGCCATGGAAGAAATTCAATTCTCACATGGCAATATCTGTTGAATATGACTTAGAGTATTGAAAGCTTTATATGACTTTATAGTAGAACCATTAGGTGAAAAATACAGTAATAAAATAACAATAGCCGGTAAGGAGTTAGTTGTAAATACAAAGATTGAAGATTTCAAGTTTGTTAATAGACTAGCTAGAGTGGTAGAGACACCTCAGGCTTTTAATACTGATATTGATGTTGGTGATATAATTGTTATACACCAAAACGTGTTTAGAGTATTCTATGACATGAAGGGAAGAAAAAAGAAAAGTAGGTCTTGGTTCAAAGATGAGTGGCATTTTTGCGCTATAGATCAAATTTACTTATATAATAAAGGTGACAAATGGAGGTCCTTTGGAGACAGATGTTTCGTTTCACCAATAAAAAACACAGAGTCTTTAACGCTAGATAAAGAAAGAAGCCTTGTTGGTATATTAAAATATGACAATAGCTCCTTAAATGCGCTAGGAATTAACTCAGGAGACTTAGTTGGTTATACGCCAAACGGAGAATGGGAGTTTTTAATTGACGGAAAAAGATTATACTGTATGAAATCTAATGATATCGTAATTAAATATGAATACCAAGGAAACGAAGTTGAACATAATCCAAGCTGGGCAAAAAGCAGTTGAGGAATTAATCAAGG
>Ga0102889_1000719_pt1 | contig 13064 bp, 7 predicted proteins | sample Colrivmet1551A02_FD_84505 | JGI IMG/M metagenome (GOLD analysis project Ga0102889, IMG submission 84505) | Estuarine microbial communities from the Columbia River estuary - metaG 1551A-02 | ecosystem: Environmental > Aquatic > Marine > Intertidal zone > Estuary | place: USA: Columbia River...
ATGACTACATTCGTCTCGACACTAGTTGTCGAGACGAATAACGGCATTGAATTGAGTCACTGGAATACCGGCAGCATCCTGTATAGGAAGCGTTGTCGCTATACTAATATGCAGCGTTCTCGGCACCAATAACGAACCTAACAGACTTCCAGCAACCTTAACACCTTCGTTGAGGGCCGCTAACAATTTTATGTCCAGCGACTTTTTACCCGATGCCTGATCAACTGTAACGGCCATAATGTCAAATTCATTAATGGTTGTTTTGATTTTTAGCCCCGCTTTATTGACTTCTAAAGATATGCTTTGCGCAGGCTCTTCAATTGAGGCGTTGGCGCGGTCCGACGACCAGTTAATCTGCAGCTGACAATGCAGCTGTGATTCGTTGTCAGCCCTGACGCCATCTGACCCTGTGGTGATCGTAAGATCAACCGTACCTGTGCCATCACCAGCCGGCAGAGAATCATCTAGCAAGAAGCTCAACAGAGCCTCAGAATAATCGCCAGTCGGAGACGTTGTGCCATTAATAATATTCGTCAAATTAAGCGGCGCAGAACTCAGATTCATGCTTGCAGCACCATCAGCAAAGACAATATCAAAAGTCGTTTTCTCAAGTGTTTGATCGGCGGGATTGTAATCCTGTAAAACAACAGTATTGCCGTAAAGCTCAAACGCACCGGACGTATTTATCCCATCCGCGTTATCACCAATACCGTCTCCGTCAGAGTCTGAACTTTCTGTCGGATCAAACGGAAATGCGTCGTCGACATCCAAAACGCCATCGTTATCATCATCTGGATCGGCATTGTCGCCAATTCCATCGGAGTCTGAATCAATGGTCTCAGTACTATCCAAAGGGAAATCGTCGGCAGCGTCAACAATACCATCGTTGTCATCATCGCTGTCTTCCACAAGACCCAGTGCGAGGCAGCTAATATTGCAGCTGTTAGGCAACCCGTCTGAGTCAGTGTCGAGTAATGCGAGTTTAGCCACTAGTCGTGCTTTGGCCTCTGCTTTTGCAGCCGCTCGCACAGCCTCAAGACCCGATGGCGTAATGAAGGTTAAAAAGAGATTCGCGTCAAACGAGGATAAAGACGCGCCGCTGGCCTTTAGCGCTGACAGCGCAGCCGCCATTTCAGCGATCTGATCTGCTGCTTTACGCTTTAGGATCGCTGCTGTGGACATTTCAACGCCTTGCAACTGTGTTTTATTTAGCGCGTCAAACTCTGCCGCTACAGCTTCGATAGTCTCAGTACCCTTAGCTAGCATGTAATCGATCACATCACTATCCACAGACATGTTCAGTGCGGTTAAAGACTCCGCAAACTTACCTGACTCAATATCCTGAGAAATGAATGACGCTACTGCTTGAAGAACCGAGCTATCCGAAAAGTTAACGATGCCCTCTGCCGACGTTAAAATATCGCTAGAGCCTCCACTCTGTATCTTAGAGGCTTCAACCAGAGTATTAACCATCGCATCAAGCACAGCTGCTTGGGCTACGTCTATTGGAATGTCTCCACTGGCGCCAGAGGAGCTTCTCACCGCTTCAGTGAAAATTAACGCAGACAACATTATCTTCTGCGCTATTACCTCGACTGCGATAGCATCACTGTCAATCGCTTCCACAGAGAATGGGTTAAAGGTCAATATATCAATAGACAAGGGAAGTCCAAGCGCGTCACCCACAGCCGTTGCTGTGAGGCTCTGAGCTGCACCCAAGGATGTTTTAGCGTGGCTGTACAGGGTGGTCATCGGGCTAACCATGGCGCCGCCCTCCGGAGCCCTCAGCTGCATATCTGCGGCAGCGAACCCCTCTCCCGTGTTGTAATCAATAGTCTCATCATCGATTACAACAGCCACTTGATAAAGATCCGGCGCAAGACCGTCTTCAGATAGGGAGTAAGCCCCCGTTGTATCCGTGTATACGAATGGTTCAGTGTTACCCGGCAGTGAGTTTCCATCATAATCGAGAAAAACTTTCGCGCGATACAAAGGGCCTTTCACAACGTGTCCAGACTGAATTTCGCTAACAACCGTCACTTTTGCCGTAGCGCTCGCACTATTGCCAGCCGCATCTACCGCACTGAATGTGACCACAGTATCGCCAAGTGGAAATACAGCTGGGGCGTTGTTGCTAATTGACACATTGCTATCAACATTGTCACTCGCAGTAGCCGCGGCGAGAAACGCTGCAATCTCTGTTTCGCTCTCGGAAACCCCTGAGCCATTAGGCGCGACAACCGTTAAGGTTGATGGCACAGAAATTACCGGTTTAGTCGTGTCTGGATTACTAACGGGAGGTGCCGACGGGACCGAACTAGATCCACCACCGCCACCGCAACCGGACACAAAAAGAAACAAGATAACTAGAGGAAACTTATTATGACTCATCTCTATGTTCCACCTTTTGAGATCACTAATTAATAACAGTCTAAGGACGATTTTGAGGGGAAATATGTTTGGTTTATAGACAGCAGACCCTTAGAACTCCATCAAAAGAATATGTATCTCAAGACCGTTTAGAGTCACAGAATTGTCGGCGTTTAATGTTGATCGACGATAATAGACATCAACCGGCACATCACTAACGGTGAACTCGATCCCTGCGTAAAACTGTGAGTCTGTATTGCTAGCATCCACTGACGTGGATGCCGTCAGGCTGTCGCCAATGAGCCCATCAGCCTCTGCTTTTAGAGACCAGTGTTTGACGCCCCCTCCAAGCACAGCACTCAGGCTGGGTGACAAGGCATATCTAACACCCAATGAGATATCCGTCATTGCAACAGTCGAGTCGATACTCGCCACGACCGGCATAGCAAATGCCTCTCCCTTTAAGTCGCCGCTAATATCATAGGAGACATAGTCTGCAGCCATCACTAAGGATAGCCGATCGCTGATAGGGAACTGATAATCGTAACCGACTCCGTAGAACAAACTATCTGCAGGTCCCGTCAATACGACACCCGCAAATGAAGCCGACTGCTTCGGGAGATAGCCCCCACCAGCAACAATATAGAGAGATCCCAAAGATGCCGTATCAGCATTAATCTTGAGCCCAGCGCCACCCGTACGAAAGGACGCCGATTTACCATCGACAACAATACTTTCTTCAGACTGGCTGTAAGAAGTCGCCAGCTCAAGGGTCCAGTCTATATAAGACTGTGCCCAAGAAGCTGACTGAGATACACACAATGCAAAGGCTAAGCAAATTTTAATACGCATGTAATCGGGAACCCGTAACCTCCAGTAAACTCGACAGGCTTATTAATAGGGCTCTATACAGAGCCTTATTTAATTTCAATAATCACTTTTAGACCATCAAATGCTAACCCAGTAGGATCCACCAAGCTCATTGTCGTTGTAATATCGACGTGATACACACCCGCACTCAGCAAACTGGCCAAGGGAAGCGCTTTTAACTGCCCAATAAGCCCCAGTAACTTAATATCCAATGTTGCAGGATAAATTGCACCATCTTGGGATATCGACAACACATCGGAATCAATGTTTGAAACGCTAACTGCGACTTCTATACCATCCCTCGTCTTGTAAAACGCCTCTATTTCCTGCGCTGGCGCCGTGATGGTGGCAGAAACACGGTCAGCCATCCAATCAACCGTGAACTCAAAACCGACTTGACGCTCACCATCGTCTCTGACGGCATCGGTGCCATCTATCAGATTCATGGTTACAGTTTCAGTGCCTGAACCCAACGGAATAGCCGACAATCCAAAGCTAACAACGGGCGTTCTAAAGTCAGATCCGGAGACTGCATTTTCCATATTGAGCAGATTCAACGGAACATCCCGCAAGTCTGCAGTCAAGAAACCATCAACCACAGCCACATCAACATCGAGAACCGTCGCTACTTCCTCACCAGACGAGGGATCATAGTCGATTAACGTGATCTCCGAATCAGCCAGCTTAAAGGCGTCAACAATTTCAATGATGACACTTAGGCCGTCCACACTTTCGCCAGACGGTGCAGTCAACGCGAGAGATGTAGACACGTTGAGATGGAAAACACCAACATTTGCAATACCATCTAGTGCGGACCCAAGCTGCTTTATCAATGACGCAAGCTTTATTTCCAGACTAGCCGGGTAAGTTGCGCCATCGCTAGTGATTGACAGCATATCTGCATCAGCATTAGAGAGCTCAACATCGATCTGAACACCCTCTTTGGTTGTGTACGAGGCAACTAGGTCCTGAACAGGGACTGTGATCCAAGCTTCATTCCCATCAGAAATCCAATCAACGCTTAGCTCGACTTGAATCTCACGCTCACCTGAATCGCGGGTTCCATCGAGACCATCGACTAGGCTGATAGCGATGGTTTCACTGCCCGAACCCACGGGTAAGCTTGAAAGAGCAAAGCTCACTACAGGAGTTTGAAAATCGCCACCGTAGATCGCATTTTCAATATTGGTTAAGTTTAGCGGGGCCACCCGTAAATCCACCATCGCCATCCCGGCTTCAACAGAATAAGCAACCTCGTTGGTTACGGTTGTGCCGTCCAACGGATAATAATCCGTCACGGTTATGACCGATTCAGCAAGCCTAAACGCATCAACAATTTCAACAATGACATTCAAACCATCAACGTTTTCACCAGATGACGCTTTGAGAGGCAGCGACGTGGTCACTTCCAGGTGATAGACACCCGCAGACAAAATATCACCAATCGGCAAGCCGCTTAGTTGCGTCAGCAAAGACACAAGCTTTATTTCAAGCGTAGCTGGATAAATTGCACCGTCTCCGGTCACAGACAGTACGTCTGGATCAGCGTTGACAACTTCAACCTCAACCTCAACTCCGTCGCGTGTCTTGTAGGACGCAGTAATATCTTGAGATGGCACAGTTATCGCCGCAACTGTCCCGTCAGAATCCCAATCGATCGCAAGCTGAACATTAACCTGACGCTCACCTGAATCTCGATTTGCATCAAGACCATCAATCAAAGTCAGATTAACAATTCCGCTTCCAGATCCAACTGGCAAGCTTGACAAGCCAAAGGTCACGACTGGCGTTTTAAAGTCACCACCATAAACCGCATTTTGAATGTTAGTAAGATTCAACGGTGCCGTGCGAAGGTCAAGAACAGCTCGGCCGTTCTCTATACTATAAGTAATTTCATTTGTTACAGTTGAGCCATCAAGTGGCAAATAGTCAGCGATCGTCACTGATGTATCGGCAAACGTGAATGTATCAGGCTCATCGGTAACCGTCACAGTGATGGCTTTGGATGCAGTGAAAAGACCGTCAGATACAACGACGGTTAGTGCATAAGATAAGTCATCTCGCTCAAAGTCTGGCGCAGTTACAAAGCTCAACACACCAGCGGACGAAATCGTAAACTCAGCCGCATCTGCACCTGAAAGACTGTAGGTCAAGTCAGAGCTGTCAACATCTAGCGCAGTAACGGTGCCAACCGTCGTTTCATTTTCAGAAACGCTGAACTCACCTGAGCCACTGATCGTCGGCGCGACATCATTAACGTTGACTATTGTTACGACAACAGCAGCAGTGCTTGTACTTACACCATCACTGACACTTACGTTAAAGCTGTAGCTTGATTTTGCCTCATAGTCGGGCGATGTCTCAAACCTCAAGATACCCAAAGTCGAGATCGTTATTGCACCAGCATCCGCTCCCGAAACACCATAGCTCAGTGCGCTAAAATCAGCATCGGACGCGGTCACACGACCGATAGATCGTTGATTTTCTTTCACAGTGAAGGCACTCGCAGACGTGATCACAGGCGCTTCATCGTTCAAATTAACAACGCTCACCGTAATTGACACGCTAGTCTCGTTCGTACCGTCACTAACGGTCACAATCGCTGAATACTTTGACTTAATTTCATAATCTGGGGCTGATACAAAGCTCAGAACACCCTCAGTAGATATTGCCAGCAGCGCCGCATCACTGCCCGACAAACCATATACAAGAGCAGCACCCGATGGCGAAGACGCTACCACAGAGCCGATTTCGGTTTGGTTTTCATTGGCAGAATAGGCAGAAGACGAACTGATAACGGGCGCATCGTCGTTCGCATCTGTAATTGTAATAGTGATATTTTGAGAAACGGCATTGCCATTACTATCTACCACTTTCACCGTGACCTGATAGAGCGCTTTTGTTTCAAAATCGGGGGCGCTGTTAAATACCAAGACACCTGAACTGGATATGCTAAGGGCGCTTGCATCCGCTCCCGAAAGACTGTAAGTAAGTATGTCTCCCGCCGTATCAACGGCGATAACTTGACCAATACTTGTTTGGTTTTCCGCGGCTTCAAAACTAGCGGCAGACTGAATAACAGGCGCCACCGTGGTTAACAAATACGCTGTCACCTCTTGCTCATTCAGAGCAACGGCTGCTTGCACTGACTCTGCGTTGTCGAGCGTAACCACTCCCGAGACATCAACATCACTCTCCGTTAACACAACTGTTTGACCTGCGGCTTGCTGCAAACCCACAGCCTGCACAACGATAGCAGCAGCTTGAGCAGACTCGCTGACTGCCTGGGCTTTCAATCTTGACACAGCAGATGCAGCACTGGTGCCAAATGACGCCGTACTTACAGCGTTAAAAGCACTCGATACCGTAGCAATGGTGTTTGCAGACACATTAAGTGCAACCGACCCCGTGACAGTAGCAGCGGCAATATCCGCTGTCGTTCCTGCAGCTGCAGCTGCATCCTGCACAAGCGCACCCAAGCTACCCTCATCTGTGCTGCTCAGGCTATCAAGCACCGCATTATTTACGTCGGAAATATCATCCAAATCGGTAAGATCAAAGCTAGCCGCAGAGGTTCCGGCGGGTGCTTTAGCGGCGGCTGCCGCAACTTTTGCTAGGGCGTTTAAAGCAGTAGCGCCAGCTTGCTGCTGGGAAACACCCGTCTCTGACTTCAATGCTGTCTTACTCATGGCAACAACAGACTCAGAAATAACTTCCAATGCTGTCATAATATTTTGAGCAACTGCCTCAACCGCAGACGCAGTTTCAAGATCAACGTAGTTCCCATCCGCATCTTTGGCATAGGGGTTATAGTTCGCAAGATCTACGCCCTCTGGAAGACCAAAGGCAGCCGAGAACTCTTCTTCGCTTAAAGTCTCACCTTCTGCTAGCCCACTTAACGCCGCAGCGTACAGAGTCGTGATGGGTGTAATAACTTCACCACCCTTTGCAGCCGAAAGCTCTACGCCAGAGTCGGCATAACTCTCACCGGACAGCACATCGATCGTTTCCTCAGCCATCAGTACTACGATGGAATAATCATCTGGGGCATTGCTCGTTTCAGCTAGGGTATATTCACCGTTCTCATCTGTAGTGGTCGAAGGCTCATCGGCATCAAGCTCGTTATCACCATCGTAATCAAAGAATACAATTGCATTGACCAACGGCCCTTTCACCACGGCACCTACTTGACTAGCGCCCGTTACCGTCACGACAACACTGTCGCTGACAGTATTTCCAGCCGCATCAGATGCAGAAAAAACCACCGTTGTTTCACCGATAGCGAAGGTAGCAGGTGCGTTGTTAGTAACAGTCACCGAACTATCAACATTGTCCGATGCGGTTGCCAGAGCCAAAAAAGCCGCGACTGCGTCATCTGTTGCGGCAATACCCGCAGCCGACGTAGCGACAAAACCTGCATCCGCTGGAACCGACAGTGTAGGCGACGACTGATCCGTTACCGTAACAACAGCAGTGGCCGTAGCCCTGTTACCTGCAGCATCAGTCGCAGTAAAGGTAACTGAAGTATCACCAAGGGGAAACACGCTCGGAGCGTTGTTAGTTACTGTTACCGAAGAGTCAACATCATCGGTGGCTGACGCACCCTGTAAAAAGGCCGCAATCTCACTTGCACTCGCAGGCGTACCTGAACTATCCACGGCAGCAACCGTGACCGAGGAAGGCGCGGCAACCACAGGACTAACGGTATCTTTCTTAGAACCTGAACCACCACAAGCACCTAAAAATAGTGCAAGAGCCACAACAACAGATAAATTTTTCACCGTTTACCCCTCAATACCAACAAAGATTAGAAACGAATAAGACTTATATGTAAGCATAAACCTTCAATCGATGATTATGCACTATTAGATATAAGTTTCAAAGCTTAGCGAGCCGGCGCTGCCAATATAAAGTTATAGCCCGTCAATTGAGACCAAAAGTGCTGTAACAATAGGCAAATACTGCTTCTCGCTACATGTTACGGAGTAGATTGACCTGATCATTACACGGCGGAGAAGAGGAACAACGGCTGAATATTTTCTAGAACGCGCGAGGCGCTAAAAGGACAATTTCTGTGTTCGAGACGCCAAAAAAGGCCTGGCATTTTCACTCAACCAAGCACTCAGATTTTCGAGAGCTACACCTGAGGTGTCGCAGAGACCTAAAAAAAGCCTTGAGCTTGGTCATTCGTTGCAGCGATCTCAAGCCCATTAATTATCAAAAACACATAGCTAGCCGCGAATGTCATTCGCTTGTTACCATCACCAAAACGATCATTCTGGGAAAGACTTCCACCACAAGGCTGCCTCCACAAGACTGGAATCTCTTATCCCCTCGCCACCACCATAACGCTCTATCTGATCTGCATGAATAGTCAGAATGTCATCGACCCGAATATAGTCAAAGCTCATTGTGCTAACTTTATTTGCATGACTGCTAGCTCGCCATAACATCGCTTATCGGACATCAAGTTCAAATATGACATCAACACGCATTGTGCGAGACTTATCGTCCATGGTTATTACCCTCAAAAAACGAGCGCACGGCCTTATTGATACCCCTATTTAAATCAAGGCGCAGATTCTGACGCGCTCACCATAAAAATGGGCACGATAGTGCTAGTTCCAAAGCGCTCGGGAAGCGGCGACGAACAAGCCTAAGCAGCGCTTGCTGCCACGGCGAATCGGTGCAGGAATGACGAGGTTATTCAATTACAGAGTGGCATTCGCCTGCCAGCCAATAGGCAAGGTCACGCATTACTCAGTACTTCATCGAGGCACCGGTCTATCGCCTTTAAGGCATTAAATATAAAGTAAATTCTGTAACCCAGCCCCCTGAGGTGATCCCTCAAAGGCTGACCAGTTAGGCAGCACCTGCATTAATGCGTCGCCGCTGACACCCATCCAACCTGCTATCTCAGCAAACATCGCATCTGACGCTGTAGAGGGTAAGAACCGGCCGCGGCCCAAATCCAGAGGATGGTCTTCCACCAACTCCGGAAACTCACCGTAGATCTGTGCACCGCGGACTGCGCCTCCGAGCATCATGGCATTACCGCCCCACCCATGGTCTGAGCCTTTACCATTTGACGTAAGCGTTCTTCCAAAATCAGAGATCGTAAACGTAGTCACTTGGGATGAGACGCCCAGTTCCTCAGTAGCTGCCATCAACTGTCCCAAACCCGCATCGAGCGCAGGTAACATTTGAGCTTGTTGCGCTAGCGTGTCCTCGTGATGATCCCAGCCACCGTAGGTGACAAAAAAGGTTTGCCTTGTCACACCCAGCTGCTCACGAACGCTAATTAATTCAGCAATTCGCTTCATGGCGGTCGAAAAGCCGTCTTGAGCAAACGGCGTTGTTAATGCTGTCGCCTGGGCCAATGCTGCGCCGAATACGTCACCGGTATCAATCGCAGATCGTATTTTATCCGCATAAACACGTTGCAGCCTGGATGATTCACCCCCATCGAGAAGTTGATCAACTACTTGCTTAAAGGCCGCGTTGTCCTGATACCCCCTAATATTGCGGATCCCATCGGCGGCATTAATACTGTAAGCCCCTGACGATGAGCCGGATTGAAACGAGTTGTTACCCGAGAGTGAAATATTACCCGCCAGCGTCAAACCACTATTGCGAGCGGCCAAAGCATCTATAAGGCGACCACCAAACCCTGTGCCTGAGCGGGTACTGGGCATGGCGGTTTGCCAACTCAATATTTGGTCTGAATGTGAGAACAAGCCCAAAGGCAACTGCGCCGTACCCTCCTCATAAGATGCACGATTGGTGGGTCCAACCAGTGGACCAACGTTCGCGATCATCGCAGCTTGACCTGCATTAAAACGTTGCTGAAGTGATGGCATTGCAGGATGAAGGCCAAATTGTGCCCCATTGTTGACCCCATCAAGCGGCAATAATGAGGACTGCGATAACGCCAGATCAGATCGGCGATTTTGATAGTGGCTGTATTGCGTTCCCCCACGAGGGACCAATATATTGAAACTATCTGCGCCACCGGCAAGTAACACGCAAATTACCGCTCGATACTCCTCAGAAGCAGAGGCCGACATCGAAGAAACCACGCTGAGCGGCACAACAGAGGCCAACCCCAACCCCATCGCAGACCGCAATCCGGATCGTAGGAATTGTCGACGATTTAGCATTACAGAGTCCCTCCTGTGACGGCCTGATCAGGTGAAATGAGTGCCAAATACAATATTGCCTGTGCTCGCTCCAGCGCACTCAGGCTGGCAAACTGTGTGAGCGCGCTGGCAAGGATGTCTTTGGTATTCGCGCTCATTAGACCCGCAAAAAAAAGACGATCAAGGCGCATGATAAACGCGTCACTATCATCAACTAATGCAATAAAGGGTGACAGATCCACCTTAATATCGGGAAGAGACCGGTGGGTATCGATCGATGACTCGCCATAAACGACCATCGCCATCATATTAGTGATGCCAATCGAGGTATCTTCGGTCGTAATTTGCATCTCAGGTGAGACAAGCCCCTGGCCACCTGCCGGCCGATAAAATGGCGAGTAAAAATTAAAAACACTTGGCGCCGCCAAAACAAATTGACCGGTTAAATACTGAGCAAGTAGACCAGTAGCCCCGTAAGTCACGCCATCAGACGGTCGCGCTGTTAACGCGCGATTCACCGCCACATAACGACGAAACGGTTCCCGTACCCGTTCGGCATGAGCTACCTCTGGATCAGTCAAGATCGCGCGAATGACCGCCTCCATATCGCCCCGCTCACCCATCCCGTTATCGGCGAAAACGCCTGAGACTCTCGCGACATAGTCAGGCGATGGGTTAGAGGCAACCAACCGCTGAATTAGCTGCTTACCCACGAAAGGACCCACGTTTGGATGGTTAAACAAATTATCGAGCGCATCATCAATATCCTCCATACCAGACTGCCCTGCCGGTACCACCTGCCCCCTTAATAATGTTTTTTCCCCGGGCTCGTGATACGCCTCAAACATGACCATGGGTACGTCTAAAGCGGCATTGCGTTTGCCGAAAAAGAGATCCGGTGAGTACCCGGTTGTGCCGTAGCTAAGACCGGTGAAAATTTTTGCAAACTCCCGAATATCGGTGTTGCTGTAGGTCGCAATGGACTGCCCGTCAGCATTTTTCATATGAGAGCCGTCGGCATTGAGTTCGTAAAGTCCGATGGTGAAGAGTTGCATGACCTCTCTTGCAAAATTTTCATCCGGAAAGGTATTTGCTGCATTATCTGTTTTCGCATTATTCACATGACTGAGATAAAAGCCCATGGCCGGATGCAATGTGACGGCCCCTAGCAGGTCTCGAAAGTTGTCAAAGCTATGCCTGAGTAATGCGTCGTAATAACTGGGCAGTGCCAGTGGGTTGTTAGAGAGAATCGCAGGGTCACTGACCACAAATAACTGGGTCAGTGCATAGGCGGTCAACTGACGCAGTTGATCTGGCGCAGTGAGTGCATTCTCGAAAAAAGCAAAGCGGCGAAAAAACTGATGCGGGGGTCCCACCTCGCTGTCTAATCCGTACTCGTCAAAGTATCGACGGACGACGGGTACGTGGTATGAGATGGGGGTTCTAAATTGCTGGTCTAACCATGCTTCAGTTCCAGAATAGGCCACCGCCTCGATATCATCATAAGTGGCGCCAAAGGTGCCAAGATCGAGCAGCAAAGCCGCGTCACTGTAATCTTGAGTAGTCGGTCCACTCGGGACCGGATTCGCAATATTTGTGGGTAACGCTGAAGGGGGCTCGCTCGATCCGCCACCCCCACAGGCACTCAGTAGCGCAATCGCAAAAATACCCAGTAAGCGGGGCCATTTGATCAGCATACTGTTTCGCATATGATTCCTTGAGTATAGGAAGGATTAATACCTCGCCGAATTTCAGTTGCAAGTCGGGCATCCACATGGTAACCGCTAAACGCATAGAGTAGTATAGTTAATGCGGTGTTTTATAATCGAGTCGTTTTCTAGGTCTGTTGTTTAGTTTATTTTGAATTACTCTAAAGGAAATATCCAATATAACATCATGTAATAATTACATTTTTTAATTATTATTTATTTTTGCGAAACCAAGAAATTGTAAAATTCCATAAGACTAATAGCAATATAGTTCCGCATCGGCATGCGATAAACCTATTTATCGCACCCCAAACACTTTGGCTTCGTTTTGTTATTTTTTGACCAAGCTCTTCTTGCGAAGCTGATTAAACGCCCGCTGCTCATAGCGCATCAACTTGCGGTGCGCCTCAAACTTCTCAAACAGCAAGCCCGAAAGATCGTTATCCTTCTTAACCTTATTAAATAACAAAGCCACTACCCTAGCTCTTTCCATAGGGGTTACCGTTGATAGCGGGTCCTCCATCTCACGCACAAAGCCTGCCACCGCCTCGGGTGTCATATTACCCAAACGCTCTTCATTTAAACGGTCGGTATAAGCATTATGCTTTGCATCAATCACCTGCTGTGCCGTTAATAGCGCCTCGATAATCTCCTGTGATTGCGCATCAGAATAACCAAGGGTAGTTAACTCTTGTTGATAGGATTCAAGTTCGGGGAAATGATTTAAGAAGGGAGGATTTTGAGAGGAATTTGAGGACTGAGCACCTAGGCCGTGCTTGAGAGCATTCTTAGATGAGCGAAGCTTGCCCGCCCTAGTTTGAGGGCCAGAAGACTTTTGCGCGTTCGCCCTATTGGCGACTAACTTCTCGACGCTTATCTTCAATAGTCTTCTCGATACCCTGCTCTAGCTGCCTGATCTCTAGGTCCATCTTCTTAAGCAACTGCGGTGCGAACCGGACCGACTCATAGGACTGCA
>Ga0102889_1000744_pt1 | contig 12816 bp, 5 predicted proteins | sample Colrivmet1551A02_FD_84505 | JGI IMG/M metagenome (GOLD analysis project Ga0102889, IMG submission 84505) | Estuarine microbial communities from the Columbia River estuary - metaG 1551A-02 | ecosystem: Environmental > Aquatic > Marine > Intertidal zone > Estuary | place: USA: Columbia River...
CCGGTTTTATCAATTTTAAAACCAATGAATACTCTTTTTCTTCCCGCAGACAATCCTAATTCATTAGGTAAGTCAGCATCAAACTTTCTTGAAAAATGCTTTTGTACTTTTTTACTAAAACATTTTTTCAATTCTGCTTTATTACCCTTACAACCTGGAAATACAGGAACATCTTCAATGATCATAAAACTTACATCTTCGATCACTTCCTCAACCTCTTCAACCTCAACAATTTCTACAGCTTCTGTTTCATCTGTTTCAGTAGATTCTATGATGGTTTCTTCTACTTCTTTTTCGTCTTCTACGATTTCAATTTTTTCTGGTGCTGGAGGTGGCGGTGTTTTTGGTTTTACGGGCTCTATTCTTTCAGTAATTACCGTTTCTTCTTCCATTTCAGCAGTCATATTTGCAGAGCCTAAATCTCCAATATTTCTGTCATAAGTTTTCTTTTCTATGGCAGCATACGTAATAAATAAGGCTAAAACTAGACCTATCTGCATAAAAAGTTTACTGTAATTCTCTAGGTTTGATTTGGGATTCTTCTTTATTTCCATTCTAATGGTTTTTTAATCGTTCGCTAATTTAATTAAATTATTCGTTTTTATACAAGTCTTCGTTAGAATTAACATCAATTTCTTTTTGAAATTATATTGTATACAATTATTGCCAAGATAATTCCAATCGTATTTGAAAGAACATCTTTATAGTCTCCAGTTCTATAACTAGTTACAGTTTCTTGTAATATCTCAATAAGTATGCCGTAAATAACACAAGCAATCCCTATGACGTATTTTAGCAATGACTTTTTATGGAGTGTAAATAACCAACAAGTTGTTAAAATGAAGTAGGCAAGTACGTGATATAACTTGTCAATATTTGTAAAACCTCCCCCCATTTTAGGTGCTTTTACCAAACTTGAATAAGCGATACCAGTTGTTATGATTACTGCGATAATAAAAATATTATCCTTGAATAAGTTTTTGATACGCTTCTGCATCTAATAAATCTATGATTTGTGAGGGATCGGAGATATTCATTTTAATCATCCATCCTTTTCCATAAGGATCTGTATTAACAAATTCTGGATCTTCTTCTAATTCGGAATTAAATTCTACGACTTCTCCCGTTAAAGGCATAAATAAATCTGAAACTGTTTTGACAGCTTCAACAGATCCAAAAACTTCTCCTTCTTCAACTGTATCATCTAATGTGTCTACATCTACATATACGATATCCCCTAATTCTCCTTGAGCAAAATCAGTAATCCCTATAGTTGCAATGTCATTTTCAATTTTAATCCACTCGTGGTCTTTTGTGTATTTTAAGTCTGTCGGTATATTCATAATTTTATATTTTTAATTTCCTCCTAAGTTGTAAACAATATTAAATCCACCATTAATAGCCTGTCTCGGGAATGTAGTAGAGATGGCATATTTAGATGCTTGATGGTTATAGTAAAACGATGCTGTTAAACTACTACTCAATTTGTAATCGGCTGTAAATTTAATTGAAAAAAGTTTTTGACCACCACTAATTTGCTTATTATCTTCTTCTAAAGATCTAATTTGTGTTAAGTTATCTCTTAATGAAACATCTGCACGTAGGTTTATATCTCCTTTTAGAGTTTGTTTTTTTCCTGTGAAACGGGTACTGAATTTGACACTTTTAAACACATAGCCCATTCCTAGTATGTATTCAGTTCCTTTAATATCTGTTAAAGTACTGTTGTTAAAGTTCATGGTTAGCGTTCTGTCTTTTTTTACTTCTCCTCTTAAAGAGAAAGAGTTTTTCATTTTCATATCCAATTTAATTAGAGGTGAAAATTCATCGACTAAAGTAACTGCTGATGCTAACAGTTCTGGTTCATAATTGTTTGCAATATTTGTCGCTCCAAAAGGATTGTCTCTGTCGTATTGTAAGTTGTTTGTAAAACTAGAAACCGTGTAAGAAGATCTATAACCATGTGAAATAATAAAATTACTAAAGTTTTTCTTAAAGAATTTTAAGTTCATAAAACCACTATAACGCAATGACCAATTGGGAATAGGAACATCACTAAACAAACTGGTATTTACTTTATCTGGACTCTTACCGGCATATGCAGCCTGAAAAGCAGGTAATAAAACTTGTTGACTATTTTTTCCAAAACCACTTGAAGAAACTCCATTTTCTGAGGCTAATCTATTGGAAATAATACTTCTGTAACTTATTAATTTATCAAATAAAGCATCTCCATCTGAAAATGCTGTAGAAAACATCGAGTAACTGGTGCTAAAGTTTCCTGTTTCAAAGAAAGGGGTTTCTTCAAATTGATCTTTACCATCAATAAGGTCTAACTGTTGAGAAAGATTCCTTGTTTGAATTTTATTCCCTCTAATATCAATGTTTAAATCTTTAATTGGCTTTAAAGTAAATGTATAATCCAATTTATTATAATGTGTTTTACTAAAGGTTTTGTTGTAGTAATTATCCTCTTGATTTCTTGTTACAAACCAACCATTTTCCAGCGCTTTATTTCTAATATCTACTTGACTTCCAAAGGCAAAAGAAGTAGGAGCTCCTCCTAAAAAACCAATATTTTCTGTATAACCCGGGAGCATCTGACCATTATTTTCTGAATAACTAATTTTCCCCTGTTTTACAGAAGTTAGAACACTAAAAGCTGTCTTTAAGATTTTTTTTCCAATAGGAAGCTTCTTGTTTTGAGCTACTTTTCTTGGAGATTGAGACAACCCAGATTTTTTTGTTTTTTTAGAATTTTTACGCTGACTTTTTGTTAAAAGAAATCTTTCAAAACGTAGACTTTTATAAAAACGTTCCAAGCTAATGGTTGTGTTCAAATTGTGTGTATTGGCATTTTGAATAACATTTCCTATGATGTTTTCAGAAGGAACTTCCACGCCATTTTGATTAATCGTATTTTGGGGTGCTGCTTGCCAATCGAAATCAGCTGTATAAGCATAATCAGCTTTTATAAAATTTAAAAAGGGTATTTTATCAATAGGCAACTTATAGTTTGTATTTAGCTTTTGATGATAATGTGTTGCTCTTCCAGTATTGAAAAAATCATCAAAGACCTGAATTTCATCATCGTTATTAAACGTATCATAGATATAACTATTTGTTGCATTAAAGTTTAATTGCAATGATTTAGTCAAATCAAATCCGATTACATAATCCCAATCAAATAAAAATCTACGTTGTTTTAAGGCGGGTTGAGGGGTTAAATCTTTGACTAAATTTCGAGACTGTTGTTCGTTATAATTTCTTTTGATACTTGAATTGATTGCAAAAGATTTTGGAATAGGATTGAAATTAATGTCTTTAATTAATTTCCAGTATTTGCTTTTTAAGATCGAATCACTTTTGAAAAATTCGATGGGCTTAGAAATAAAATTGAAATTATAAGAGGCTGCAGCTCTAACACTTTCATTAATGCGTTTTTTAATATTATAATTTCTTTGAAATTCTTTGTTGTGAGCGTAAGAAACAGCTAAGTTCTCTACATCGTAAAATTTAGGTTTTTTTGTCGAATTAGGATTCCTGTTTTTTCTAACATTTGTAAAACTAATACTCGTTCTTTTTGTGTAGTCTCTAGAAAATTTGCTGTTGTCATTTACACTTAAGGCATCTGCTAGTTTTACGTCTTGATATTGTGGATCGTATTTTGGATCTATATACTTTTCTCCAATATTGTAGCTCATTGGTAATTGAATCCCCCATTTTTTAGGAGTTAAAATCTTTCCTAAATTTAAACTGGTAGCAACGTCATATTCTTTTGTTTCATTTAAACTACGTTGGTTCACCCTTTCTTCTACATTTCCAAAACCAATGGTAGACATACTCCCAGATAACGATACATTGGCAACATCCGCAAAATTCGCATCTGCATTCACAATGGCCGCCCAACCCCCTTTATTATCGAAACCTGCAGAACGTAATTCATTGAACCAGACTTCTCCACTAATAGGCGCTGATGTATTGTTTTTCATCCCTAATACAATCGTATTTAATTGTGCCAAAGTAGGATTTCCTTTTACAGAAAGTGTGTACATGATTTCAGGATCTTGCGCTGTAGAGGTATATAAATCCGTAATTGAAAAATCCAATTGATCTCGCTCTAGTTTTATAGCACCAAAAGTTTCTAAAAAAGCATCTAGATTATTTGCCTCGGGCCATATATCTATTGGAGATGTCCCGTTTGATGAAACTTTTAAAGGCAATTCTATCTGATAATAATTATCATTTAAATCGGTCCCTAGTCTTATGATTGCAGAAAAATCATCATCATTTATGGCAAGTGCTCTTTCATTTTTTTGAAGATGCATAAACATTTTTAATTTTTTAAAACGTCGTAAATCGATGCTGATGTTTTTATAAATTGCTCTGGCTTTGTTTGCGGGGAGTTCATTTACTTTTAAAGTTACAGATTGTTCATTTTGTAATTGAACTGTTGTACTTCCTTGTAATCGCTCTCTTTCTATTCCAGGAGGCTGAATATAACTTCCTTCGTTTTGTTCAATACTGACAACACCTACTTCAAAATCTTTTAATTCGTCGTCATTTAAATCTACTTGATTTATCGATTCGTCTAAAGTTTTGGTGTAGCGTCTCCAATCTCCACGAACCAAATCTAACTCACCAAAACGCAACACGACAGGCATTTTAAAATTGGTTAAAAACATTCTTACAAAACGGATGCTATTAAAGTCTGAAATACCATTTATGGGAGTTCCTCCTCTTATAGGAATTCTAAATTGATACCATTTTGTTTTTTGAGTTGATCCATTCTCTAAAGTAACATCTGTTGTTTTTTCGTCAACAATAAAGTTGTTTCCAACAAACAGGTCGTTTTTATTCATGGAAATTTTATACTCGTAGTAACTTTCTACGGTATTCATGGTTTGATCTTTGTTGATGTCTTCTACATCTGGATAGGTTGTTGAGGAGGTAGGATACGCTTCTGAAGATTGGTTTATAGTGGGTGAATTCCCTTCTGTATTGTTGTAATTTTTATATCGGGTAATGATTGAAGCATTAATTGCATCCAACTCACTCCCTCTAAAAAATTGAAAGTTATCTGAAGCGGGATCATTGGGATTTAATTTTTCAAAGTTTGGAATTGTAGCGCTATATTTTGAAAATTCTTCAGTATCAGACAATCCGTCAAAACCAACATCTTGCTTAGATCGAGCTTCCTCCTCTTGATTAAAAGTATAAATAATTGATGGACTTGTTGGAACTTTCCCCCAAGTTGTTGGGTCTGTATTTAAAGGACCACCAGTTTCTGGCAATCCATTCTCATACATCTTTCGACTATCTTTTAAAATGTCTTCAGAAACATTTCCTAAATGGATATAAATATCACCAATCTGATTTGAAAGGTCTAAGGGATCAATTCCTTGAGGCAAGCCTTCTTCGGTTGTAAGAGAATAATTTTCATAGGGATCCATTACCCAAAACTGAAGATACTCAACGTTTGCTTGGTCGAAATTATTTGTAGTTAGGGGCCTCATAATTCCTCCCCAATTTTGTTGTGGATTTTTAAAAGTTCCATCGTTTTCAACGTCGTTGTTATTGGTGTTGAAATTGTAAGAACCTCTTTCTGCAGGGAAATAGGCCAAGTCTAAAGTTCTAATTAAAGAATTTTGTGTAATATCTAACTGTACATTTGGAAATAATTCACTGTAATTAATTTGTCTTGTTTCTGCTCTAGAAAGTTCGTCCGCAGTAATACTTGCAGGAGTATTTCCTAAACCATAAAAAATCTGATCAATATTATACCAAGCAAGTTTTCCTCTTTTATAATTGTAAGATAAATCGTCTTGTTCTCCATTAAAACCTGGAAAATATTTAGGGGTACTTGCCTCATACCAATCTAAAGGAGATAATATACTAATAGGAATTTGAGATGCTTCAAAATCATCTATATAGGTAGTTGCAGCACCTGTAACATCTATTCCGCTAGGAGTTCCAGGAAGAATATATGCCATATCTGCTCTTACAGATAAATTTGATGGAACGTCTGTATCTACAAAAGGGAGTTTGTTTGCTAATTTTGTAAAGAAAGGAACTTCGGTAGCGTAATTTATGTTTGTCCCAAACATGGTATTATTTATTGGGTCAGAGCCAAAGTTTACCTTGGGGGTAATAGGTCTTTCATTTACGTTTAAAATCGTAGCACCAACAATAAATTTATCTGAAAATTTATGTTCAACATCGACCCCCATAAAAGTTTTACGTTGCTGATTAAATACCGCATTATTTTCTGTAGAAATGTTTATCGGGTTTCCTGAAGATTGTAATCCTGGATCAATAATTTGTACCCGACCTAGTTGATAATCCACCACATAATCTACTCCTTCAACCAATTGCCTTCCTCCAGAACTTACACTAACAGAACCTCTTGGCACATTGAATGCACCAATCGGAATTCCTCCAGAATTTTCTGATTTAAAATATCCTTTTAAGAAATATTTGTCTTTATTTTGAAAATTATTTTGAATATTAATTTTTGTATTTAAATATAATTCTTTGAATATAAAGGCACCATCTAAGGTTTCATCTAAACCAATATCATTTGCATTTTGTTGTACCAAATCATTTCCAAAAGGCTCTGGCTCTGGGAAAAAGATGAACCCATTTTGAGAATTAACGGTAATCCCTTCTACATAGTCAAAAAATCCGTCAGGAGACTTAAATTGACTTTGATCCAATTGATCTAATTTTAAAATTTGTAGTAATGGCAAATTAGAGATTCCGTCAGTTTTAGCATTTTGTAAAACGTTGGATGGGATTCCTGTTTGATCGTCCCTGTATTGAATTTCGAAACGAAAACCGTCCTGTGTCAATGGAAAAGCACCAAGGGCATAAACATTTTTCATCATCAAGCGCCATGTAGGAAAAGCTTCTTCTCCACCAAGACCATCTTCTCTTTTTGTTTTTAAAATTTCACTACGTAATAATTTTACAGCCAAAGCGTTAGGAGATTGAATCCCATCGTTTGAAAATTCTCCAACTTTAAAAGAATTTTTAGTACTTCCAGTCACACCCCCCGCAACAGTATATTCATAAGCAACGGCTAAAACTTCTCCATCATTTAACCTTCTATTTAAAGAGATAAAACCTAATTGAGCGTTTATTTTGTATTCATTTTGGGTTAATTTTCTAGCATTTTCCAATACAGAATAATCCAAGCCCTCTTCCATATTGTATCCTTGTAAGGTGCTATTTACAGAGGAGATACTTCTAATCCCACTGGTTGAAGTTAATAATTCGGCTAGATTATTAGATTCATTTGTAGGAATATTTCCACCACTTGTAGAGGGAGGATTTGTCGGTTGAACTGCTCCTGTTTGATTAACAAAGACCTCATTCTTAGACTCACCAATATCTGCTAAAGCAACAATACTTCTAAAGTCATCTGTACTTGCGTTTCTATTTGTAACCCAAACTTCTATTCTCGTAATATTGGTTTGACTATTAATTAGAGGGTAGTTTTTTAGAGAATTAGCATAATTATCTATAAAGTATTGTGACAAGAAAAAGTGACGATCATTATCATAATCGGTTGCTTTTAGTTGAAAAGGCTCTACAGAGGCACCTCCTTCAGCAACAACGGTTTTACTTTCTGAATTTTGTTGAGAAAAAACTGCTGTTACGTTTGTATTCCCAAATTTCAACTGTGTTTTTACACCAAATAAACTTTGAGCCCCATTGATTAAAGCATTTTTAATAGGCATGGAAATATTTCCTGCTTCCAGTCCTTGTAAAATTCCATCTTCGTTATATTCAATATCAGAGAGCGAGGGTGGGACAAACGCCACTTTAACTAAATTCTGAAAATCGAAGGTAGACTGTGTGTCATAATTTGCAGTAAATTCAAGTCGTTCTCCAACCTTAGCCTTGATACTAGCATTGATTTGTTGGTCAAAGTCAAAAGTGAAACTACTTCTGTTTTCTTCTGATAATTGGGGGTTTTCTGTGTTTTGATAGATAAATCCTAATTTTAAATTTAGATTTCCTGTGGGGGTAAATTTAATCGTATTTCCACCAAAAATTGATTTAAAAAATTCTGAATTTACATAATAGGTTGGCAATAAATCTTTTTGAGCTGCTGAGGCCCCTTTTTTCTTTGGGTTTGTGGCGCTTACTTTGTCTTTAAAGTATTGGGTCATATCCCTTTTTAAACGATATTGGGCATACTCTTTTGGAGAAAGGAAAACAGGTGTTTTTGTGTAGTAATTCCCAATTTTTTCTACAATTACATATTTGTTTAAATCTTTATCAAATATAATTTCTTTATTTGCTAGATAGTCTAGAAACAGCCCTCCTGTTTGATTTTTTTTAAAATTATATTTTAAAATGATACTGTCTTTATTTACAATTACAGAATCTTTTTTCTTTTTTTGAGCATAGGTCGAAGTGTTTGCTAGGAAAGCAACAATAAAAAGAATAAATATATTGTTTAAAAATTTTATCAAATTATTATAAATTCTTTAATGCTAGTTTTATCAAATTTTCAACTGAAGCTTCTGGGTTCTCTTTTAAGATCATAGAAATAACTTTTTCCGATTGTTTTTTATTAAAACCTAAAACATCTAAAGCAGATAACGCTTGATCTTTATTGGTATTGTTTAGAAGTGTAGAAACTTCATCGATCTCAAAAGTCTTTAAAATTTTGTCTTTTAGATCTACAATGACTCTTTGTGCTGTTTTTGCGCCAATCCCTTTTACAGATTGAATAAGCGGAACATTTTCTGATGCAATTGCATGTTGTATCTCCTCTGCAGTCATGGAAGATAACATTGTTCTCGCAATACTTGGACCCACACCAGAAACAGAGATTAATAATTTAAAAACAGCTCTTTCTGTTTTTGTGATGAACCCAAAAAGAGTATGGGCATCCTCCCTTATCGATAAATGAGTATATAAAAGAACAGCTTCCTCTTCTGGTAAATTAGAAAAAGTGTTCAGAGAAATATGAAGTAAATATCCAACACCGTTACATTCTACAACTATTTCTGTCGGATGTTTCTCTACGAGTCTTCCTCTAATTTGTGTAATCATATGCCTAATTTTTGTCTGTAAAGAAACAATTTTATTTCTTTTTTCTTTTTTCTTTTTCTTGTGCATCTACAGCAGCCAAAGCAGCCATATTTACGATCTCATCTACACTAGCACCCAATTGTAAAATATGAGCAGGTTTACTTAATCCCAGAATAACAGGACCTATCGATTCTGCTTCATGCAATTCTTTTAATAATTTATAGGTGATGTTTGCAGATTCTAAATTTGGGAATATTAATACATTTACTTTTTTACCATTTAGTTTTGAAAATGGAAATTCTTTTGCTAGCATTTCTCGATTAAGGGCAAAATCTGCTTGAAGCTCTCCATCTACTGATAGCTCAGGAAGATAGCGGTGTAAGTAGGAAACTGCTTCACTAATTTTTTTAGAAGTTTCAGAACTTGAAGAACCAAAATTAGAAAAAGAGACCATCGCTATATTTGGTTTTAGACCAAACATCTTTACAAAATTAGCCGCCATTTGTGAAATTTTAACCAAATCTTTAGCTGTAGGATTGATGTTAATAGTGGTGTCTGCTAAAAATAAAGGTCCTTGCTTGGTAAGCATTAGATTTGTGGCTGCAATTTTAGTAATTCCTTTGTCTCTTTTAATAAGTTCTAATATTGGTTTTACAACCGTAGGGTAAGGTCTCGAGTATCCAGTAACTAAAGCATCTGCTTCGCCTACATTGACCATCATTGCAGCAAAATAATTACGCTCTCGCATTAATTTCTTTGCTTCAGAGAGCGTTCGTCCTTTGCGCTGTCTACTTTTCCAGTAGGTCTCTCCAAAGCGTTCTCTTCGCTCAGTTTCCTCATCGGTTTTTGGGTCTATAATAGGAATTTTTGCCGAGAATCCAATTTCTTCCATCAATCCTAAAATAACTTCCTTACGACCTAATAAAATTGGTTTCCCAAGTTTTTCTTCATGGACTCTTTGAGCAGCTTTTAAGACATCTAAATGATCTGCTTCAGCAAAAACGATGCGTTTTCTTTTACTTTTAGCTCTGTTGTGTAAAAGTCTAATTTCTTTACTTCCAGATCCAGATCTTTCCATGAGTTGCTCTCTGTATCTATCCCAATCTTCAATAGGTTCCATTGCTACGCCAGAATCCATTGCTGCTTTCGCAATTGCTGGAGGAATTTCATAGATTAATCTTGGGTCAAAAGGTTTTGGAATGATATATTCTCTTCCATAGGTTAAACTCACTTCGTCATAAACAATGTTTACTTGTTCTGGAACAGATTTTTTTGCCAGATCAGCCAAAGCATGAACGGCTGCCATTTTCATTTCTTCATTAATTTTTGTCGCCCTAACATCTAAAGCACCTCTAAAAATAAATGGGAACCCAAGGACATTATTTACCTGGTTAGGATGATCAGATCTTCCTGTTGCCATGATAATATCGTTTCTTGTTGCAACAGCAATATCATATTCTATTTCAGGCTCAGGGTTCGCCATTGCAAAAACAATAGGATTCTCTGTCATGGATAAAAGCATTTCTGGCGAAACAATATTCCCTTTAGACAGCCCTATAAAAACATCTGCATTTTGCATTGCTTCATCTAAAGTTTCTAAATCTCTATCTGTTGCAAATTCTGCTTTTTGTGAGGTAAGATTTTCTCTATCTTTTCTAATAACACCTTTACTGTCGCACATTACAACATTTTCTCTTTTTACACCTAACTTTAAATATAAACGTGTACAAGAAATTGCTGCAGCACCAGCACCATTAACTACAATTTTTACTTTACGAATATCTTTTTTGGTAATATCAATGGCATTTTTTAATGCAGCTGCAGAAATAATTGCAGTTCCGTGTTGGTCATCGTGCATGACAGGAATATTCAATTCTTCTTTCAGGCGTCTTTCAATTTCAAAGGCTTCAGGAGCTTTAATATCCTCTAAGTTTATTCCACCAAAAGTAGGCGCAATTGCTTTTACAGTTTGGATAAAAGACTCTACATCTGTTGCGTCAACTTCGATATCAAAAACATCAATATCTGCAAAAATTTTAAAGAGCAACCCTTTTCCTTCCATCACAGGTTTTGAGGCTTCTGGGCCAATATCTCCCAAACCTAAAACTGCAGTTCCATTTGAAATTACAGCGACTAAATTTCCTTTAGCTGTATATTTGTATACATTATTTTTGTCTTTTGCAATTTCTAAACAAGGTTCTGCGACCCCCGGAGAATACGCAAGGGCCAAATCGTGCTGAGTGGCATATTTTTTTGTAGGAATGACTTCAATTTTTCCTGGTTTTGGTTTCGCGTGGTACAACAAAGCCTCATGTCGTTTTCTAGAATTGCTCATAAATTGATAATTGCTATTTTACAGTAAACAAATATAGGCTTTTCAAAGAAAGAGCAAATAGATTTTTGATGCTTTTAAAAACTTAAAAGTAGTATTTAAATATTTTTTTTAGTTCCGCTCACTATTTTTAAATGAGATTTGTTTTAGGAGTGATTTGTAGAGAAACTCTTTATAGGGAGGGTTTATTTGTAATAAAAACGTTACTTTTAGGTTATATAAGAAAAAATCGCTGTGAAAAAACTATTTCTTCTTTTTGTACTTCTGTTTATACCCATGTCAATTTTAGCTCAAGTAAAAGGTAAAGTAACAGATACACAAAAAAATCCGTTATCATTTGTAAGTGTTTATTTAGAAAAAACCCTAACAGGAACTACGACCAATGACAATGGAGGATATGTTTTAAAGATTCAAAAAAAAGGAAAACACACAATTATTTTTCAGACTTTAGGGTATCAAACGTTAAAAAAAGAAGTAAACGTCACCTCTTTCCCTTTTGAACTAAATATTGAATTAGAGGAAGAAAATATACAATTAGAGGAAGTTGTAATTTCCACGAAAGACAACCCTGCAAATGCTATTATTAGAAATGTAATTGCCAATAAAGATAAAATTACAGATAAGTTTTCAAAGTATACTGCAAATTTTTACTCTCGTGGGTTGTATAAAATAAAAGAGGCTCCAGAAAAATGGTTAGGTCTATCTCTAGGTGATTTTGGTGGTGGATTGGACTCTACTAGAAGTGGGATTGTATATCTATCTGAAACGGTTTCTGAAATTAAATTCCAAAAAAAACCAAAAAAATTCAAAGAAAAAATTATTGCGTCTAAAGTTAGTGGTGAAGACAGGGGAATTAGTTTTAACACAGCTCAAGATGCAAATGTCAACTTTTATGAAAATAGGGTAACGTTCGGAAATGACTTGATTTCACCAATTTCAACAAATGCATTTAGTTATTATACTTTTAAATTAGAGGGAACTTTTTATGATAAAAACGGAAAGCTAATTAATAAAATAAAACTCGTGCCAAAACGCAAAAAGGAACGTGTTTTTAATGGTTTTTTATACATAGTAGAAGATGATTGGGCAATTTACGGTATTGATGTTTCTGTAACTGGCACTCAAGTAAATATACCTATGGTGGATGTTTTACACTTAAAACAAAGTTATAATTATTCAGAGACAATAGATGCTTGGGTTTTAATAAGTCAGAGCATTGATTTTAAAGTAGTTTTTTTTACTTTTAAGTTCGATGGACGCTTCTCATCTGCATATTCTGAATATGACTTTTCTCCAAATTATGTTGAAAACACATTTACCAATGAAGTATTGTCCTTTGAAAAAGAAGCAACGAATAAGGATTCTATTTTTTGGAATCAATCAAGACCCATTGCTTTAGCTGAAGAAGAGGTTCAAGATTATAAAATAAAGGACAG
>Ga0102889_1000764_pt1 | contig 12601 bp, 10 predicted proteins | sample Colrivmet1551A02_FD_84505 | JGI IMG/M metagenome (GOLD analysis project Ga0102889, IMG submission 84505) | Estuarine microbial communities from the Columbia River estuary - metaG 1551A-02 | ecosystem: Environmental > Aquatic > Marine > Intertidal zone > Estuary | place: USA: Columbia River...
AAGACTGCTGTTTTTTTGGGCGTTGTCAACTTTCTAGGATAGACATAAATCGGATACCTTTTGATAATTACCGCTGCATTTTTCCATTTTGGTAAGGACTGTAAATTGTCCTCCCCCATAATAAGTGAAAAGCGGTGTTCGGGGTGTTTTTCTTCTAAGTATGCCAACGTATGCACTGTATAATTCGGCTGCGACAAATTAAACTCAATAGCACTCGGCATTAGTTTTGGATACTCCTTTGTAGCTCGATAAACCATTTCTAAACGTTGATGATTGTCCAATAAGCTTTGCTTTTTTTTATGGGGACTTTGTGGCGTGACCACTAACCAGACTTGATCCAAATCAGAATGTTCCGCAATATGATTGGCAATAATAAGGTGCCCAACATGGACGGGGTTATAAGTTCCAAAAAAGAGTCCAATGTTCATTGATTCTTATTTAATATATTTAGCAACTTTATCGTAAGCCTCTTTCTGAGCCATTACCAAAACATCATTTTCAATGATGCAGTCAAATAAAGGAGCGGTAGCAAGTTCTGCCGAGGCTTTTGCAACCCGCATATTAATTTTGTCTTGCGTTTCTGTTTGTCTTTTTTTAAGGCGAATCTTTAATTCATCGATGCTTGGAGGTTTTACAAAAATCGCCAAGGTTTGTTCTGGAAATTTACGTTTAATTCGCAAGCCACCAGAGACATCGATATCAAAAATAACATGTTTTCCAAGAGCCCAAATACGTTCCACTTCAGACTTGAGGGTACCATAAAAATTATCTCTATAGACTTCTTCCCATTCCAGAAAATTATCTGACTTTATGTGTTGTTTAAAAGCATCACTAGACAAAAAATAATAGTCTTTTGTGTCAACTTCAGTACCTCTTTTTTCACGGGATGTTGCCGATACAGAAAATTCTAAATTCAACTCTTTTTGTGCCAACAAATGCCTTACAATTGTTGTTTTTCCTGATCCCGATGGTGCCGAGAATACAATCAGTTTTCCTTGTATCATCTTAGAGGACATTGAGTAATTGTTCTTTAATTTTTTCTAATTCATCCTTCATTTGAACTACTAATTTTTGCATCGGTGCAAAATTAGCTTTCGATCCAATGGTATTGATTTCTCGCCCAATTTCTTGAGAGATAAACCCTAATTTTTTACCATTGGACTCCTCAGAATTTAAGGTTTTTATAAAATACTCTAAATGGTTTTGAAGTCGTACTTTTTCTTCAGTGATATCAAACTTTTCGATGTAATAGACCAACTCTTGCTCAAAGCGATTTTCGTCATACTTTTCCTTTAGCTCGGAAACCCCTTTGTGTAAACGCTCGCGGACATTTGTGATGCGTTCTGGGTCTATTGCAAGTACTTGATTTAGTAAGTCTGAAATGATAGAAATTCGTTTTGTAAAGTCCGCCTCTAATACATTGCCTTCTTCTAATCTGTAAAGTGAGATGTTCTCTAACGCTTTAAGAATTTCATTGTGAATTTCAACCCATTCGTCTTCGTCAATGTCATCTCGTTCTGTGCTTAGTGCATCCGGCATTTTGATAGCCATCTGTAAAAACTGCATTTTAGTCCCCGTTGATACAGCTTCCAGTTGTTTGATGTACTTGTTGACTACGGTTGGATTCACATTTGTGTGGGTCTCTTCGCCAGTAATTTCAACATACAATGAAAAATCAACCTTTCCTCTGCTTAATTTTGCAGTGACTGCTTTTCGCAAGTCTAACTCCTTAGATCTGTACATGGATGGCATGCGCATGTTGAGGTCCAAAGACTTGCTGTTTAGTGATTTTATTTCGATTGAAATGGTTTTGCTTGGCAATTGTAACACGGACTTACCATAGCCCGTCATGGAATGTATCATCGTTTGTTGTTAAAAACTTTTTTCAAAGATACTGAAAACCAATAAGTATACCCAAGGAGAATTTTAACTCTTCTACAAAGTATAGATACGTATTTCATTTTTTTTGTATATTGTTTATTACTTAACTAAAACCCTACTTAATTATGGAAAATTTATCAATGAATTGGCTGGCAATACTTGTGTCAGCCTTGATCCCTTTAGTTATCGGAGCAATCTGGTACCACCCTAAAGTATTTGGAACCGCATGGATGCATACCACAGGAATTACAGAAGACAAAATTAAAAATATTTCACCAGTGAAGGCTTACATTGCTGCAATACTCCTATCGGTAGTTCTGTCATTTTACTTATACCTTAGTGTTATGATAGGAGGTCCAGACGAGATGCGTCATGGTCAAGAACCCTTTATGACATTTAAACATGGTGCTGTACATGGTGTTTTTCTAGGAATTTTTGTCGCATTACCAGTCTTAGCAACCAATGCGATTTTTGAAATGAAATCCACAAAATACATTTGTATAAACGTATTTTATTGGATTGTGTCATTAGCACTTATGGGAGGTGCGCTAAATGGATGGCTAGTATAAATCTGTAATGAATAAATAAAAAGGCTTCGGCCTTTTTTTTATTTAAAAGGAGAATGTTGCCTAAACTCTTTGACCTTGATACGTCTGAAAAACGGTTTTATTAACGAATTTAAGAACGGGTTTTTATGTTTTATATAACAACTTAAATCTAAAGGATTGGCTCCAATAGTGGTTTTTATTTCGGAGGCTGTTCGACCTAAATTGATTGAGGAAACCTGTCTTTCTATCCCAAGTCTTACATAATCATTTAAAATACGGGGATAGATGGCATGAGGTTTATTTAACTGATAATCCAAACCAATAAAATGAGCATCTAATGTGTTTTTATTGACAAGGGCTGTCAAAAACCCAACGAGCTTGTCTTCTAGGAAATAAGCTTTCACGATGAAATTGTCTTTAAATGTTGCCCTTAAATGGATGTACGTATTTAGATTTAAAACTTGTGCATTAAAGCTGGCATTGGCAATAGTGTTTTGGTACAAGGCTTGCAGTTCATCTTTATAAGTTTCAAAGTCATGCTCTGTAAACAAGCGCGTATCTAAAGCGCTACTAGTAGAGTCAGCCTTATTCGCCTTCACTCTATATTTAGACTTTAATATGCTTTTATAATCTTCAAACGTCTTCCATTCTGGCTGTAGTTGAATGATCATATTGGGCTCTACCTTGATTTCACTATACCCAAAATTTAAAAATTGGCGCGTGTTATTGAGGGATTCTCCTTTAAAATCTTTTATAAAAATAGCATGAAGCGGTTTTGTGTTTGCTGCAACGGCATCTAAAGCAGTGCCAATTTGAGTCGTAATTTTGTCTTTAGAAACTCGATCCGAGCTTCTAATCCCATGTTCACCACTGAGAAAGACATTCCCACAAAACATTATTTTTATATGTTCATTACAAAAAAAAAGATTTAAAAATTTTCTAACAAATGGGGCAACTTTTATGTTTTTTAAAGTGCCATCAACACTTAGGTTTATCACTTGAACAAGTGCAAGGGCTACCGTATTTTTTTCGATATCAGAAATGGAAATATATTTGAATTCAATTTGTGGGTTTGAAAGTTCAAAAGCTTTTAAGAATGATTTTGAAAAATAGACATTTTCATCAGTGTTCAATTCTTCAAAAACGACAGGGTCGATAAGATCAACAGAGGGGTATAAAGAGGTGACGAAAGAACTCATTTAGTCGTTTGAAGATTTGGGTTTTTAGAAACCAAATATACACCTAAAAATATTAAAGCCGCCGCTACGACCTTAACAGTACTCAAGCGATCGCTTCCCATCAGAATTGCAAAAACTCCTGCAAAAATAGGCTGTACATATACAAATGTACTCACTGTTGTGGCACTCAATCTTCGCAAGGCGAGCGGGTTTAAAAGATAGGTGGCAAAGGTGGCGCAAACCACGACAAATAAAATTGAAAACCAAACATAAGGAGTAAAACTATTCCAATTGACTGCGGCAAGTTCCGAGTATCCAAAAGGAAGGACAAAGAAGGTTCCAAACAAAAACAACCATTTGATAAAAGTATAGGGGTGGTATTTGTTGGTTAGTTTTTTTATCAAAATCAAATAATAACTATAAGACGCTGCATTGATAAGCACCAAGAAATTACCTAATAACACATTGTCTCCAGGACTTGTTGACCGGTTGTAAATACTTAAAATTAAGGCTCCTGAAAGCCCTATAAAGACACCCAAAACCTTAATTTTTTTAATTTTCTCTCCCAAAATAAAGGCCGATAACACTAACACAATGATAGGAGTTGTGACCATAATTACAGACCCATTAATTGGGGTCGTGAATTGAAGCCCTTTGAAAAAGGCTAGCATATTAAGTGCTACACCAAAAAAAGCAGCAAGCACGAATTTAGGATAATCTGCTCGATCGATATTTTCTTTGGGAGCCCAAATACTAAATACCCAAAAAAGAACAGCTGCAAAGCTTACTCTAAACAAAATAAATCCGTAGGGCTGTATGTATCCTCCATCGATGACATCGTTGGCAAAGGTGAAAGTGACGCCATAAAAAAGCTGCACTAAAATAAGTGCAAAGATCGCAAATACATTATTTTTCATTCAACAGTGCCGTTTTTGCCGAGTTGATAACCTTAGAGCTATTCCCAACAAACAGTTGTTCATTAAAAACGAGTATGGGCCGTTTTAGGAACGTATAATGCTCTAAAATATAACTTTTATAATCTTCATCACTGAGGTCTTTTTCTTTTAACCCTAATTCCTTGTATAGCTTTGCACGCTTATTAAAAAGGGATTCATAACTGCCTGTCAAGGATTTTAGGAGCACCAACTCCTTAGAAGTTATCGAAATCTTCTTGATGTCTTGAAGTTCAAATTCTTCATTTAGATCTAGATGATTTAAAATTCGTTGACACGTATTACAGGTACTTAAAAAATAGAATTTTTTCATGGGATTCTTTTCTTATTTTTACAAATAAAATCATTTCTTTATTAAGAACTAAATAATCTTTTGAATATTATGGATTGGAATCATAACGTAACACTGAAAAACAGAACACTTCTACTGAAACTTATGGAAAATTTTTCTTTAGATCAACTAAATACGATTCCTAAAGGTTACAGAAATTCCATTTTTTGGAACGTTGCGCACACTATTGTAACACAACAATTATTGGTTTATGGATTGTCAAACATACCCTTGTTAGTTGATTCTGATTTGGTAAATACCTACAAAAAAGATACTAAAACCGTTCATGCAGCAACGGAGGATGAGTTGTCACGTATCAAAACCCTTTTGTTTTCATCTATTGAACAAACAAAAATAGACTATGACAATGGCGTATTCAAAGGATATACACCCTACACGACTTCCTTAAACGTGACTCTGAGCACAGTTGACGAAGCAATCAGTTTTAATGCATTTCACGAAGGCATTCATCTTGGATATATTTTAGCAATGAAAAACAGTTTATGAGTTTTATAAAACACTCATAACTAATTTGATGTTTTTATTAAATGATTTAGTGGATGTCACAAAATGAGCTTAAAAAATGAGATGTTTTAGCCGCTAATCAAACTAATTTCAAGATATAAAGACGCAAAATGTCGCAATGAGAATTTAAAACGACTTTTAAATAAGCATTTTACGCAAAGAATTATATATTTCATTAGATAATTCCTATTAAAATATCATATTACGAATTTATATCTTAATTATCGCTCTGTAATTATCATATACAAAAAAATAGAGCATTATTTTTAAAGATATTATATATTTGTAACGTAAAATATTTAAAATTTAATCCCCCAAAAATTTGATATGGAAGATAAAATAAAAGGTTTTTTAGATCTAGTTAAAGAAAGAAATGGCCACGAAGCTGAATTTATTCAAGCTGTAGAAGAGGTTGCAGAAACGGTAATCCCTTATATCGTAAAACACGATATATATCACGGAAAAAACATTTTATTAAGAATGGTTGAGCCAGAACGTGCCATTACTTTTAGAGTTAACTGGGTAGATGATAAAGGAGAAATTCAAGTTAATCGAGGATATAGAGTACAAATGAATTCTGCCATTGGGCCGTATAAAGGAGGACTTCGGTTCCATCCAACAGTTACAATGAGTATTCTGAAATTTTTAGCCTTTGAGCAAGTTTTTAAAAACAGCTTAACAACACTCCCAATGGGTGGAGGAAAAGGTGGAAGTGATTTTGACCCTAAAGGAAAAAGCGATAATGAAATCATGCGGTTTTGCCATGCTTTTATGAGTGAATTATTTCGTCATATTGGCTCTAATACAGATATTCCAGCAGGCGATATAGGAGTAGGGGGTCGCGAAATAGGATTCCTATTTGGGATGTATAAAAAACTCAGAAACGAATTTACAGGAGTGCTTACCGGAAAAGGGATGACATGGGGCGGTTCGCTCATCCGCCCTGAAGCCACTGGATATGGAACGGTATATTTTGCAGATAAAATGTTACAGACAAAAGGGGACAGCTTTAAAGGTAAAACAGTTGCGATTTCTGGATCTGGAAATGTAGCACAATACGCTGCCGAAAAAACGATTCATTTAGGAGGAAAAGTAATTACGTTATCAGATTCTTCGGGCTTCATTTTTGATAGTGAGGGAATAGATCATGACAAGCTTGCATTTGTAATGACACTTAAAAATGTCAAAAGAGCGCGTATAAGTGAGTACGTCAAGACCTATCCAAACGCAAAATTTGTAGCAAACAAAACGCCTTGGGAAGTTAAGTGTGATATTGCTTTGCCGTGTGCAACCCAAAATGAATTAAATGAAAATGACGCCGAAATGTTATTGAAAAATGGTTGTATTTGTGTGAGTGAAGGGGCCAATATGCCTTCAACAAAAGAAGCAATTACTAAATTTCATGAAGCAAAGATTTTATTTGCACCAGGGAAAGCATCCAATGCAGGTGGCGTTGCCACTTCTGGACTAGAAATGACACAAAATTCTTTACGCTACAACTGGACTCGAGCTGAAGTGGATGAAAAGCTAAAAGATATCATGTCCAATATTCATGATGCATGTATAGAATATGGAAAAGATGAACAAACAGGGTATATTGATTATGTTAAAGGAGCCAATATTGCAGGCTTTGTAAAAGTAGCCGATGCAATGCTCGCACAAGGCGTGGTGTAATAACTACCAAACCTACTTTCAAAAAGCTTTCATTAATTTGAAAGCTTTTTTTGTTTATGTACAATAATGAGTTCATTTCTCGTTTGTAATAAATATATTTGAATTTAATTATCAAGTCGTGAAAACATATTTTCTTATCATTACTTTTATTCTTGTTTTTGTTCCATCATCCTGGAGTCAAAATTACGATACTTCATGGGTTGGACATTTTTCATATTTAGACATTAAAGAAGTTGTTTATGGAGGTGCTAAATTCTATGCCGCTTCTGAAAATTCAATTTTTTCATTTGACTCTCTTACAAATGAACTTAGCACTATTACAACAATTAATGGGCTGTCAGGCGAATTAATTTCAACTATATACTACAGTAATCAATACGAGCTGTTACTAATTGGGTACGAAAATGGTTTAATTGAAGTTTATAAAGAAAGTGACCAAGAACTTCTTAAAGTTGTAGATGTCATAAACAAAGTAACAATTCCGTCTTCACAAAAAAAAATCAACAATTTTAATGAGGTAGGCGAAGTTGTTTATATTGCTACCGACTATGGGATTTCAGTTTACAACTTAAATAATTTGGAGTTTGGAGACACTTATTATATTGGAGTTAATGGCGCACAAGTTATTGTTAATCAAACGACAGTTTTGAACGGTAAAATTTATGCTGCCTGTGGCTCAAATATGGGCATAAAAACAGCCAACTTGTCTAATCCTAATTTAATAGATTTCCAATTTTGGACAGCTCTGACTAATGGTAACTTCACGAATGTTGTAGCTTTTGGCTCTCAACTTTATACAGTTGATACCAACAATAGAATTTATGAGATTGTCGGAGCAAGTTTGAACGCTATACTTGTTTACCCCCAAACTGTCGCAGAACTTAAAGTGTCCGACCAACACCTTTTAGTCACAACACCATCTAAGGTGTATCAATATGCTACAGGATTCAACGAAACAGATGCATATATAACTAGCCTAGAATTTGAAACTGTTTTTACAGGTGCTCTTACAATTGACAACGTCATTTATATCGGAACTACTGACTTTGGAGTCCTAAGATCTAAAGCTATTTCAACATCTCAATATGAGAAAATACATCCAATAGGGCCGCTTCTCAATAATGTGTTTTCTTTAGAATATGGATATAATAATTTATGGGTTACTTACGGAGCATACTCGATTTTTTTTAATCCATATCCTTTGAAAAAAAGAGGAGTTAGTCGTTTATACAATACCGAATGGAACAACATAAAATATGACAGCATTCAAAAAACAACTCAAACAGATGTTTATGACCTAAATAACATTTCTATAAACCCACTTGATCCAACACAAGTGTTTATAAGCTCATTTCACAGTGGTTTATTGAGTATCAAAACCGAAGACTCTATGGAGCTTCTAAACCCAGCAAATAGTGGGTTAGAGTCTCCATTATATTCGTCAGATCCAACGTATGTTACCATTCGGATTTCAGGATCTTCTTTTGATAATGATGCTAATTTGTGGGCATTAAACTCCAAAGTTCAAAGTCCCCTCAAAAAATTTAATCCAAGTACAAACCAATGGACTTCCTATGATTTCGCTCCTATAATTCCAGAAGCTATCGGAGATGAACTTGGATTTAGTGATATTGTTATTGGTTCAGACGGCACCAAATGGATTGGAGGCTATAGATCTGGCTTGATTGGTTTCAATGAAAATGGAATGCAGTTGAAAAATATAAACGACAAAGACGTCGCCAACCTACCTTCATCCTCAGTAAAATCGTTAGCATTAGACAAAAACAATGTACTTTGGATTGGCACCTACAATGGACTTAGAGTGCTGTACAATACTTCTAATTTTTTTAACGATGAAACTGTAAGAACCGAGTCTATTATTATTCTTGAGGACGGCCTTCCTCAAGAACTACTGTCTCAACAGTTTATCTCAGACATCATTGTTGATGGATCTAACAATAAATGGATTTCCACCGCAGATGCTGGTATTTTTTATGTCTCTTCAGATGGACAAAAAACCATTCATCATTTTACCAAAGATAACTCTCCACTTCCTTCAAATGCGGTCAGTAACATGGCGTTAGATCCTGAAAATGGAATTGTCTATTTTGGTACCACCAGGGGCTTGGTCTCCTTTAAAACAGGGGGCTCAAGCACTACTGAATCTCTAGAAGATGTTTATGTATACCCCAACCCTGTGCGACCTGGATTCAATATCGCGGAGGATAAAATCAAAATCAAAAATATAAGTGAGAATGTCAATATTAAAATAACAGATATTGAAGGCAATTTGGTTGCCGAAGCTCAATCCAATATTAATTTAAGGTACAAAAATTACAATCTAGAAATTGATGGTGGAACCGCGTATTGGAATGGTAAAAATTTAGCAAATAATACAGTAGCTTCGGGAGTATACTTAGTGCTTTTTTCTGATTTTAATACCCTTGAAACGAAAGTTTCAAAAATAATGATCATACGTTAATGGTGGTCTCAACAAAAGCAATTGTCATTTCAAAGATAAAATATAAGGACAACAATCTTATTGTCAAATGCTATACAGCTTCTTGTGGGGTGAAAAGCTACGTGATTAAAAACGCACTTAAATCCAAAAAAGGAAAACTAAAACCAGGCTATTTTCAACTGCTCACTCTTCTGGAAATTGAGGCTGAACACAAAGACAATCGCAGTTTACATTATTTTAAAGAAGTTCGATTGTATAAACCTTATGAGTCGCTTCACACCAATATATTTAAATCAACCGTTGTCTTATTTCTAGCTGAAATTCTATCGATGATTTTAAATGAAGAAGAAGCCAATTTACCTCTTTTTGAATACCTTGAAACCACCTTATTATGGTTTGATACCGTAGAAAAAACAGGAACCTTCCATCAACAGTTTTTAATGGGTTTGACAAAATTTTTAGGAATTAATCCTGACACAACTAACGAATCTCACCCTTATTTTAATCTAGAAAACGGGAATTTTCAACTCCAAAATGGAGAACATTGTGTCACAAGCTCAAAATTAGAGTTGCTAAAACCTTTTTTGGGCACAAAATTTGATACAACAATTGACAAAGGACTAAATTCCTCACAAAAGCACGAATTACTTAATATGATTTTAGACTATTTTAAATTACATTTACACGCCTTTAAACATCCCCGATCGTTAACCGTTTTAAATCAAGTTTACAGTTAAGATGAATCGTTTTTTTCTTTTTATTTTCTCTTTTTTTATATTAAGTGGTTTTGCTCAAAAAATTGTTGTGGTTGATGAACTAGACAATACACCTATTCCTGGAGTGGCGATTTTTAATGATCTTAAAATTAAAACAGCAATTACAGACATTGAGGGATATGTTAATATTGATAAATTTAGTAAGTTAGATAAAATTTATTTCCAACACCTTTCTTATCATAAATTTTCTGCCCTCAAATCGGTTATTCATGACACAGTTTTTTTGTCTCCAAAAGCAACAAGTTTAAACGAAATTGTGATATCCGCATCCAAATTCGAGCAAAACAAAAAAGAAGTCCCCCAAAAGATCATTAGTATCAACTCAAAAGGAATTCAATTCTCTAACCCACAAACAAGTGCCGATTTATTGAGTAATAGTGGGCGTGTTTTTGTTCAGAAAAGTCAGTTTGGAGGTGGCAGCCCAATGATTCGAGGTTTTTCTACAAACCGATTGCTTATCACTATAGATGGTGCGCGTTTAAATAACGCCATTTTTAGAGGCGGCAATGTTCAAAATGTGTTGTCAATAAACCCTTTGAATATTGAAAACACAGAAATTATCCTTGGCTCAGGATCTGTTATTTATGGGAGTGACGCTATTGGAGGTGTTATAAATTTTTATACCACGACGCCAAAATTGTCGGAATCCAGTATGTTAAATTTGAATGCTCGAAGTATAGTTCGATATGCTTCTGCAAATAATGAAAAAACAGCTCATTTTGATTTTAATTTAGGATTTCAAAAATGGGGGTTTCACAGCAGTTTAAGTGTATCAGATTTTGGAAATTTAAAAATGGGGGTCCATGGACCTGATGATTACCTAAGTTTGCATTACAGTGAGTATGTGAATGGACAAGATATTATGGTTTCTAATACAACTCCTAGAGTTCAAAAATTCACTAATTTCCGTCAAATGCATCTTGCTCAAAAAGTACTTTATAAAGCGAATGATGATTTAAAATTTGACTTGGGAATACACTATTCCACCACCTCTGATTACCCAAGATATGACCGAATATCAACTTATGATGGTGATGGGGTGTTACACTACGCAGAATGGAACTATGGGCCTCAAGACTGGTTTTTAGCCAATTTGCAAATGATAAAACTAAGCAGCGGATCTAGCCTCTATGACAAAATTAAAATATCTACCGCATATCAAAGTTTTAAAGAGAGTCGAATTAATAGAAAGTTTAATTCAGATATACGTAAAATTAGAGAGGAAAATGTAGATGCACTTTCATTAAATTTCGATTTTTATAAATCACTTTCAAGCAACTCTAATATTTCTTATGGAACAGAGTATGTTTTCAATAGAGTTGGTTCCACGGGATATAATAGAAATATTGACACCACTACTTCCGAAGCGATTGCGTCTCGCTATCCAGATGATTCAAAATGGCAAACCTTAGCCGCCTATTTAAGTCATAAGTACAAGCCCAACTCAAATCTGACAATTCAATCTGGAATCCGGTATAATTATGTGACCATTGACGCGGATTTAACACCTAACAACACATTTTATAACCTTCCATTCGAAATGGCGAACCTAGATACAAGCGCACTTACGGGCACTCTTGGCTTTAGCTGGAACCCCAACACTACTTTCATCTGGAAATTAAATGCAACTACAGCTTTTAGAGCTCCAAACATTGATGATATTGGAAAAATATTTGATTCACAACCAGGTCTAGTTGTCGTGCCGAATAGCAATCTTAAGCCTGAATATGCTTATGGAGGAGAACTTGGGGTTACGGTCAATTTGAAAGAATCTGTGATTTTTGATTGCTCGGCCTATTATACTTACTTAGACAACGCATTGGTTCGAAAAAGCTTTGAAGTTGATGGCGTATCACAAATTGAATATGACGGCGATTTAAGCGAAATTCAAGCCATTCAAAACGCATCCAAATCTTGGATTTATGGATTTGAAGCAGGCTTAAAAGTTCGATTTTCAAAAGCCTTAAAGTTTACTACTCAATATAGTTATGTACACGGGGTTCAAGAAGAAACCCTCGGGGTTGAATTGCCAGTGAGACACGTAGCACCTGTTTTTGGAAATGCCCATATTATTTGGAAAAATAAGAAGTTTCAAATGGATGGATTTATAAATTATAACGGTGCTCTTCGAGGTTCAGATATTTCAGCGGAATTTGCAGACTCCTTATTTGCATTGGATGCGCAAGGCAAGCCTTATGCACCGTCCTGGTATAGTCTTAATCTCAGAACGCAATTTAATTTTAATAAATCAATTTCTGTTGTAGGAGCCATCGA
>Ga0102889_1000785_pt1 | contig 12441 bp, 10 predicted proteins | sample Colrivmet1551A02_FD_84505 | JGI IMG/M metagenome (GOLD analysis project Ga0102889, IMG submission 84505) | Estuarine microbial communities from the Columbia River estuary - metaG 1551A-02 | ecosystem: Environmental > Aquatic > Marine > Intertidal zone > Estuary | place: USA: Columbia River...
CATAATCTGGCGCTTCCTTGAAACTTAAAACGTTTTCAGCTGAAAGATTAAGACTGCTAGCATCTGTTCCACCTAAAGTTAACGTTAGCTCATCCTCATCAACATCGGAGATAGATATGGTTGTAATGGCAGTCTGGTTTTCAGAAGCTGTTAAGGTTGAAGCTATATCTATAGATGGGGCATCATTAATTGAGTTAATTGTAATATTTACATCAGCTGATGAAGTTTTATCTCCTTGGGATAAGGTGTAAGAAAGATCATCATCACCAAAGTAATCTGTATCTGGGGTATAAGTAATATAGTTATTTATTATTTCAACATTACCATTCATGGGCAATGTTGTTGAGATACTAAAAGGTGCTCCTGCAACAAAAGAATCATTATTTAAAATAAAGATATCAATCACAGAATCTTCATCTAGAACGACTGAATCATCTATACTACTGATATCAGGTGTTAAATTATCTGAAGATATGCTTTCTGTTGTAGCTATATAGTTTATGACATCCTGTGTATAGTCCTCAACTAACTCTTCAGATGCGCTTCCATTAGCAAGGCTAACTATATCTTCTTGTAATTGAGATACACCAAAACGAATAAGTGAGGTGGTTGTATCTGCATCTTCTTTAACTTGGATGATTGGTATAACTGAGGCCAGAGCAGTAACTGTATTACTTTTATCAGTTTCATTAAGGTTTAATGTCTTTGCAGTTTCAACATTAGTTAAAACTTTTGAGATAAAGTCAGTTGTTTCAATGTCTACTTTGCTTTGGGTTTCGGCATATTCAGTCTCTACTTCCTCGGCTATAGACTTAAAGAAGTCTTGAGTGGTCTCAGTTGTTGTATTTAGATCGTTAGTTATGTTTTGCAGTGCGTAAGCGAGAACGGTGAGCTGGTTGCCCTTCTCATACAAATAGTCATAAATACCACCATCCCCTTTTAGGGCTACAGGGTCATCAACAGCTATATTGATAGAGCTATCTATACCCAGTGCTACATTGATATCTGTGTTTTCTAAAAATGCATCAACCGAAGTAATAGGGGTTATGGCTTTAAAATCAGAGAAGCCATCAAGTTTATGAGTAATTAAAAGATTATCTAATAGAGTTTGTGAATCTAAGTCTGTACCGCCAATGGAAACTAAGCTTCCGTTAGCGTATTTAATAGTGAATTTGCCATCGTTATCTGAAGTGGTTGCATTCTCTTGTGCATCAGCAATAAAGTTTTCATTTTCATCAATAAATACATCTGCACCTGATATATAGCCATCTACAACTACACCATCAGTTTGTCTATAGCCCTCAACGGTAACCGAAGCATTTCTTGAACCACCCGCTCCAGAGCAGCTTAGAGTAAATGTTGTATTGCCAGGAATAGTAATAGGAATATCTTCAGTGCCAGACGTTGCTTTAGATCCACTCCATTGGGTTGAACCCGATGCAGTACAAGATGTTGCATTAGTTGTAGACCAAGAAAAAGTAGATGTGCTGTTTAATAGTACTGAAACTGGGGATGCTGTAAAGCTGATAGTTGGTGCAGGACTTGGGGGTGGGGTGTTGCTGCCGCCTCCTCCGCCACCGCCGCCACCGCAGGCTGTAACTAGTAAAGTTAGTAAAAATAAAAGGTTGTTATTTTTATGATGCATATTCAATAATTTATAAACAATGTATCAATATAACCCATTTAAACTTAATGGTTCAATTAATAGTAAGTTAGTTTCATGTATAAAATTGGAGCGGGTAGAGAGGATCGAACTCTCATCAAAAGGTTGGAAACCTCTTATAATAGCCATTATACGATACCCGCTAATAGATTCGAGTATTCTAATATATTTGTATAGCTTAGTGTAGTAATAATTCTTGATTAAAGAGAAAATTCTTTATACACACTCGCGTTATTACAAATTGCATTATCCTTAAATTCATTTTGTATTTCTAAAGATTCTTCAGGATTTTTTAACCAAAGCTCAGGCAGCTCTGATTCGTAAAATGAATTGTTAAACCTATTTACCCATAAAAAAGAGTTTTCATCTCTTGATTCAATATAGTCGATCTCATATTTTGATTTAAACATTTCCATTTTTTGAATAAGCCTATCTACGGCAATTACAAAAGACCCATAGCTGTAACCATCGTTATAAGAACAGTTTAAAATTTCAGAAATATTATAATCTTCTGACTGAGATAAATTTAATGGGTTGGTAAAAAGGGTTAAAGATTTTGAGGGTTGCTCATATGAACAGGTAGAAATAGACTCTAATCCATCAATATAAATATTATTTATTCTATTGGTGGTCTCCACTTCTGACCCCCCTTTGATATAAATTAGAAAGGTATTCACAGAGGCGGAGTTATTTGGAAACAACACCGATACTGAGCTGTCTGTATTTCCTTTAGATATGGCTTGGGATGAAAGAAATGATTCTAAATCTATAAGTGAGTTGCCTTTTGAAAGGCTGCAATCTGCTACCACTGCAAAAGAGCTGTATTCAGGTAAAATTACAGCACTTAACCTGGTTTGATTTGAATCTTTATCAGAACAGTTTGAAATAATAAAACAGCTGATGATTAGAATGATTTTGTTATTCATTAGTTCTTTACTAAATTGCTATACTTCACTTATGAATAAATTATATACCCATAGACTTTTCTTTTTAATTTTAATTTTTTCATCTAACCAGCTCATCTCAGATGAATATAAAGTTGCATTTGGGTCTTGTCTTGATCAAAAATTACCTCAACCTATCTGGAAGAGTATTAAAAATGAAAACATTGATTCATTTATCTTTCTTGGTGATAACGTCTATGGTGATAGTCCTAATGGCAAGCTTAATAAAATGAAACTTGCTTATAAAAAACAAAAAAAGATGATTCCAAATTGGCTTAATGAGAAAGATGTTTTTTATATTTGGGATGATCATGATTATGGAGTGAATGATGGAGGTTTTGAATATGAATTCAAAGAAGAAGCGCAAAGGCTTTATTTAGATTTCTGGGGCTCAAGCCAAAACGATAAAAGGCGAAGCCAAGAAGGTACTTATTTTAACAATATACTTAATATTGATGGTTTAAAAGTAAATATTATTGGTTTAGATACAAGATATTTTAGAAGTACAACAAAAAGCAGAAAGGATAACTACGAACCAGTAAATAAAAACAATATTACAATGCTTGGTGAAGATCAATGGCTCTGGCTAAATGATGTTATTTCTCAAGAAGCGGACTTAATAATACTTCTCTCATCGGTACAGGTACTACCTACTGGACATAGCTGGGAGAAATGGAATATTTTTCCAACAGAACGAACAAAGCTTTTGAATCTTTTAGAAAAAGAAGAAACTAAAACAATCATTCTTTCTGGAGATAGACATAAGGCTGGTTTCTATGAGTATGGGGAGCTATTTGAAATTAGCTCATCTTCTTTGAATAAAGCAATTAAAAAAATATTTAAAGAGCCTAAAGAATATGACCCTCTCCAAATTGGAGAAATGATGTTAAATGTTAATTACGGTTTATTAAAAATAGATACTGAACAAAAAATAGTTGTATCTGAAATAAAAAATATTGATGGAGAAACTGTTCTAAAAAAGGTCGTTAAGTTTTAATTAGCCCATTATGTAAATGGGCTTCTCTGGTTTTATCTAAAAATTTGATTAGATATTGTTGTTAAGTCTCCGCTCTTCATTAAGGTATTAATTCTTTCAGCTAAAGTCTTAATGTATGAATTAAATGATGTTGTGTTGTTCATATTAAGTTCCTTTGTTACAGTTGTGTTATAAAATATAAGCCAATGTTACATTTATGTGACATTTGTGTCAAGGATAATAAATGGATATTGGAATAATTGGTGCTGGAATGAGCACAGTTGGCTTTATTACCAACTTAAAGGGCTCTCATGAAATAACTATTTTTGACAAGGCCAGATCAGCTGGTGGGCGCTTAACAATGCATTCTAGAGAGCATGAAGGCAATATTATTAAATTTAATTTAGGTGCACAATATGCAAAAGCACATTCATTAGATTTTAAAAGGGTTTTAGAGGCTGCTGGATGCAAGACTTTATCAGGTACGATACTAGACAATCTGAATCAAACCATAATCAAGTCATCTGATAAGTTTGTTCACAGAGATGGCTTGCATAGTGTTGTTAAATATCACTTAGCTGATAAAAGAATAGAACTAGAGAGATCAGTTACAAATATTAACTTAAAAGAAAGCATGCTCAGCTTTAATGGTAGTCCAGAAAAAAAATTTGATTTAATAATTTCTTCAATACCCCTCCCCCAATTTAATAAAATTGCCAATATTAATGCTACCTTCAATGATGATCTATATTCAAAATGTCTTGCAGTGGGTGTTTTATTAAAAAATGATATGCCTTTTACACATAGTTGCTATAAGAATATATCTGATAAGTTGAGTTGGGCTTCTTTATCAAGATCATTTTGTGATGAGTCACCAATCTCAATTACCATGCATTTCTCACAGGACTTTAGCAATAATTCTTTTGATCTTGAAAACAAGGATATTGCAAGTATAGCTATAGATGATATCGTTAAATCTCTTGGTATTGATAAAGCTTTATTTACAGATAATATTAAAGTTTTTAAATGGAGATATGCCCTTTGTAAAAAAAACTATACCAAGGAAGGTTATATGAAAATAAATGATAATGTTTTTGCTATAGGTGACTGGGCCTTGGGACCAAGAGTTGAATCTGCATATGATTCAGGTAAACATCTTGCTCAACTAATTAGCGAATGAGCTCTTTAGGATTGATATTTGTAGATCAGCTATCAAAGAATAATTTAGTCTATGAAAACATAGGTGAGGAAGATAGCCTTTTATTTTTTGAACCAATGAGTTCATTCTATGAGCTACCTCATCATAAGCAAAAGCTAATTTATTTAATAACCTCTCTTAGAAAATATATACCAACCATAAGACATGAACGAGTGATCCATGAGAAAGTCACTGAAAACCATCAAGGGCTTTCTAAAACCTTAAAAAGAATATTTTCAGAACAACAATTTGAAAAGCTTTATGTCACTAAGCCGTCTGATTATCAAACTCTTAAAGAACTAATGTTCTTCTGTCAGAGTAATTCGATAATATTAAATGTTCTAGAGGATACTAAATTTGTATCCAATGAAGAAGATTTTGATTTATGGTCAAAAGGGAAAAAATCGCTTATTCAGGAATATTTTTATAGGTGGATAAGAAAAAAACATTCTGTTCTCATGGATGAAGGGAAGCCAGAAGGTGGAAAATGGAATCTTGATAAGGAAAATAGAAAAGGAGCATCAGCGCTTAAAGAGATTATTCCAGACAGAAAACCAATCAAAACAGATGAGCTCACCATTGGTGTGATGGTTGAAGTAGATAAAATCTTTAATAAGTCATTTGGTGATTTTGAAAACTTTAATTGGGCAACAACTCATAAAGAGGCTTGGAATCAAATGTTAGAATTTTTTGATACATATTTTAAAAATTATGGATCATTCCAAGATGCTATGAAATCGAATGAACCATTCATGTTTCACTCCCTTCTTTCTGCATACCTCAACTCTGGGTTACTTGACCCTATGGACTGTATAGAGGAAGCTGAATGTAGGTATAGAAATAATGAGGCTCCGTTAAATTCTACTGAAGGATTTATTAGACAAATTATTGGCTGGAGAGAGTTCATTAGAGGAATATATTGGTCGAATATGCCTCACTATAAAGAGCTAAACTTTTTTAATAATACAAATAAATTGCCTAGCTTTTTTTGGGATGGTGATACAAAGATGCACTGTATTGCAGATGTTGTTAGTACTACCAAAAAAAATGCCTACGCCCATCATATACAGAGACTCATGGTTACTGGTAATTTTGCTATGCTCAGCGGTATCAGCCCAAGTGATATATGTGATTGGTATCTGTCGGTTTATATTGATGCTTACGAATGGGTTGAACTTCCAAACACACTTGGAATGGCAACTTTTTCAGATGGAGGTGTGGTTGGCTCAAAACCCTATGCTGCTAGTGGAAAATATATAAATAGGATGTCTAACTATTGCTCTTCCTGCGAGTACAACCCAAAAAATACAATCGAAGATGATTCATGCCCTTTTAATTATCTCTATTGGAATTTCTTAATGAAGAACCAAGGCTTGTTGTCAAAAAATCCGCGTATGGGTCTTATTTATAATACGTTAAGCAAGTTCCAAGAGCCTTTTAAAGAGAAAGTAAAAAGGAAAAGTGATATTTTTTTTAAGGAAATATTTTAAAGCAGTACTTTTGCAGCTGCATCAGACATTTTTCTAAAATCATGATCTACGCCCTCAACTAGATGATAGTTCCATCGAAATGGAATATCATTTTCTTTCGTTGTTTTGATGAGAGATTCAAAATAGTTATTACCTCTGGAAAGTCTATCCTCACCCTGTTTCATGGCCCCAGGAGAAGTGTTTAAGCTTGAAGATCCAGTATCTTTGCTTCCAAGCATAAGGGTATTCCTCATACTTAAAAAATTTTTAATACCTTCATTAGAAATGCTTACGGGAATATCTTTAATACCATATGGGTATCTAGCTCCAGCAAGAAAAGTATACCAACCTGGATTAGCAATCACCGCTTTGTCAATCTTAGGGTTGTCACTCAACATCAAATACCTGTGAGAGAATTGACCTCCAGCTGAATGCCCAAACATAGAGTATTTACTAGTATCTAATTTATATTTATTTTTAAAAAAGCTAAAAAATGTATCAATTGAGTTTATTAAGTAGCCACTTTCATTTTTGTTGATAACGCCATTGGAATTTGCTGTCTCTAGAAGAAAGAAGTATCTATAATCTGATCTTTTAAAATGTGGCGCAACAAGAATTACATTTTTCTCTTCAACCAAATCAACCCAGTGGTCAATATAACTATCAGCATTTCTGCTTTGACCATGAATTATAAATAGAACCTTAGTATTGGCGTCTATATTTTTTGGTAATTTATATAATAAATTGACATCTGGCTTATCCCAAAAAGCAAAAATTGTTTGCTTGACCTCATAGGCATGAAGGCTAAATGAAGAAACCAGCACCAGCATCCAAAAAAAATTAAATGATTTATTCATATAATTATTCTAACAATAATTGTTGTTTATTAGGTTAAAATGCAACAAATACCCTATTTCCCATGCAAGAGTTAATAAAAAAAATACATCAAAGCCCTTTTAAGGTAACAATTGTGTCTAGTGGTGGTGGTACTGAGGCCATTTCATCTCTTCTGCAGGTTCCAGGTGCATCCAATACAATTTTAGAGTCATATATACCTTATGCAAAAGAATCTATGGATGCCTACCTGAATAAGAAGCCAGATCATTATTGCTCAATGCAGACTTGCTTGAGTATGGCTGCCAATGCTTATAAATCCTGCTCCAAGATTGCTAGTAAAACAAAATCAAAATATCTTATAGGCATCTCAATCACCGCAAGTCTTGCAACTACTTACACAAAAATTGGTGATCATAAATTTTATATTGTTCTTCAGACCTCTTCATACACTAAATCAGTTGCCTGCATACTCGATAAAAATACAAGATCAAGAAAGGAAGAAGAGGAGCTTATTGCTAATTATGTAATGCACTTACTTGGTGAGGCATGTGGAATTAAAGTTGAAAAACCGAGCCATAGTGAAAATGTTGATCTCAGTAAAACAGTTGCCGAAAAATCATGGATAAAGCTTCTAAATAATGAAGTTAATTATGTCTCTAGCTCCAAATCTAAACCTGAACTAATTTTTCCAGGCTCATTCAACCCCTTACATGAAGGCCATATAAGAATGAGAGATCTTGCTGAAAAGAAAACAGGTATGCAAACTACTTTTGAAATATGTGCAAAAAATGCTGATAAACCTCCTCTTACCTTCCAAGAAATTAAAAGGACTTTAGATCAATTTGATGAAAATGATAGCTGGGTGATGACTTCTGCAGGAAGATTTAGTGAGAAGGCAGAAATGTTCCCAAACAGTGTATTTATTATTGGAGCAGATACTCTTTTGAGAGTATTTGATGAAAAATTTTATTCAAGTAATAAAGACATGAACGAGCATGTTGAAAGGTTTAATGACCATAATATTCATTTTCTTGTTTTTGGAAGAAAGGTTAAGGATAAATTTATATCGCTAGAGGATATAAATATACCATCAAAGATAAGATCGAGATGTACTGGATTTAATGAGGGTAGTTTTAGAGATGATATCTCTTCAACTGAAATTAGACTTTCTGAGACCTAATTATGAGGAGGTAACTTAGCCTCTACAAACCACTCATGCACTCTTTTAGCTGGATTGAATTTCTTCATTCTCATCTTCTTATTCTCAAGAGTGAATTTTCTAGTTTTAATAGCAGTATAGTGATATGTGTGATGATCACGCGTTTCACCTTCTGGGATTAAATATACTTTTACTTGTTTTTTGTCTGCCATAATAGATGTGAATTATACACAAAATAATTTAAATGAAAATAAATAAAAAATAACTTTTGTAACTAGAATTTAAGCTTCTCCAACTTATCCCACAAACCCCAAAAAGCACCCACATCCCCTTCTGCATCAACCTTCCATGATTCATCAAATGATGAAAAGTAAAACATGTCAATATTCTCATTCTTTGACCAGAGTTGTGAGTTGATAAAATATTTTAAGTAATTTGAATATGATGGCTTTGCACCGCCAAGACTACTCCCTTCGCTCGGCCAACCGGTTTCAGTAATAATAACCTTCTTGCCCTTAGCTGCTTTAGTTGCCTCTTGATACATGTCTTTCATATATATCAGCGCATATTCTGCAGAACAACCCTCCCAAAATGGATAACAGTTTGCAAGAATGACATCACAAGCATCGCTAATATTTGGTCTATCTCTAAATTCATAATATGCATCAACATACCCAACTGGAACATTAACTCTTTGCTTTACATTATTTATATAACTCACAAGACTTTCTTCATCTAACTCTTTTCTGTAAATGACTTCATTGCCAACTGCAGCAACATCGACAAAACCAGCATTAGAAAGATCAATCAGCCCATTGATTTCTTCTTCATTTTTACCCTTATCACTACTCAACCAGGCTCCAACAAGAGTCTTGAACCCTAATCCTTTTGCAAATTGTGCAATTCTTCCATGCTCATCCAGAGATGAAAATGTTCTTATCCATTCAGTATGGGGTTTTAGTATTTGCAACCTTCTTATAATCTGTTCATCGGTAATATCATTACCAGGCTCCTGACCGTCTTCGTAAAGACTAAAGCAGATGCCATGCAATCCATCATCAAGAATATTTCTTGAAATCTCCTGAAGATCATTTTCCTCAAGCTGATCTAGATTTTTACCCAATAAAGATAGGAATTTTTCATTTCTGTATGACATATTTATTTACTATTTATAATTTGCAGTTCTTTTTTAATCTCTTCTGCCCTTGCTTCGTCTATGTCGTAATCTCTCATTACATAAATTGCCCCAAGGGTACCAAGAATTGGAATTGCAGAATAAAAAAATCTAAGACCGCTCATTGCGCCGTCTGACTGAACAGAAGCGCCTGCTTCAAAACCGACATAATATAGAATCAAACCAGAAAAAAGACCTGCTACAGCCGTACCTAGTTTAACCATCCACCAATAAATTGCACCAAATGACCCTTCTTTTCTTGGTAGCCCGTTCTCCAGTTCATCCAAGTCACAAACGTCTGCGGTCATACTCATCATCAATGTAAAAAGACCGCCTATACCAAATGAAAAGAATGGCAAAGCAAATAAAAACATATATGGTTTTCCTGGGATGAATAAAAACCAAAAAAGAATATAACCAACAACAGAAACTGCTTGAGAGATTATAAAAGTATTCTTTTTTCCTATTTTCTGAGCCATGAATGACAATATAGGAATGACTAAAAAGCTTGTACATATGGCACCAACAGAACCATGGAGGGTTGGCCAAACACCAGCAGCACCAGCATCGCCATTAAATAAATAGTAAACAATGATAAAGAAAGAAAATGCTGCAATAGTTTGGAAAGAATTGAATACTAAAAATGTTGCAATACAAAGCTTTCTGAATGGGATATTTTTGAATGCATCATTAAAAATAACAAATATATTTTTAAAACTCTTCCCAATATTCTCTTTAGTTAAAGGTATTAAATTCTTGTCTTCAAGTGTAGATTTTGAACTTATAAATAATGCAGGAGTTATAGCAAAAAGCATGCAGGCTATTCCAATAATTACAGCAAGTTGTCTCGTCGCGCTCTCAGGACTATCAAACAAATCAGGATTGTAGATAATTACCCAAATCCATGGAGCAACAACCCATGCAAATTGGCCTATAAATTGAGATATAGCCATGATTCGAGTTCTTTCATGAAAGTCATCGCTCATCTCATAACCCATAGCAACGAAGGGAATACTGAAAATAGTAATACCAAGATAGAATGCAAGCGAAAGAGCCAAAAAATACCAGAAATTAAATACTATTCCGTTTACTGAGTACAACTGCCACATAGCAATAAATGATAAGCCAGTTAAAATAGCGCCAATAAAAACATACTGTCTTCTCTTGCCCCATTTTGATTTAGTATTATCAGAAATAAAACCCATAAGAGGATCAGTAATAGCATCAACAAGCCTTGGAACAAAAGCAATAACACCGTATAACAATGGGTTAAAACCTAGGTTTTGTATCAATACGACCATAAAGATGCCTAAGGCTGCTGGGAACATTTGATTCCCTAACATACCGACACCAAATGCAATCTTGTGCTTGAGTGGAACTAACTTTGTTTGAGTTTGCTGTTGATTCATATCCATATTATATATTTTTTATAGATACATATTTGATGATTAAATATCTAGTTAGCAACGGGTTTATTAAAAATAGTTTTAACTACTTCATAGGATTTTTTCTTATTTCTATCGATATCAACTATTCCAAAGAATTCTTCATTGGCAGTTCCATCATAAGGCACGCCGCTACTATTAGGAGCCCAGCCACCTACATCTTGCTTTGATGGATTTCCAGCCTTCCATAAACCATCGGCAAACTGAAAAATAACAGTGCCTGCACTTAATTCAATATTATCTATTACTGCATCAAGCATAATCTTATTAGCATCTGCTTGTGCTAATTCACTTATACCCTCTTCATAAATATCTCTAGTTATAGTCATATAGCTGTCACTTCCAAGTTCAGCAAAATAAATAGGTTTATCACTTACTTCCGCCCACTGCTCTAAGATAGAAACAGGCTGGTCCCATCTATATACATTCACACCCCACATATCTATATCACTTACCAAACTGCGAGCTTGTTCATCAGGCAAATCCCCATGGGCAGTTGATACTGGATGATGTTTATCAATCATATGTATTTTCTTAGAGGCATCGTTAAGAGCTTTATACCAATTTGCTATATCTCCACCGAACCATTCTGGGTGATAGTTATACTCATTTCCAAGTTCCCATAATAAAATTGAATCATGATCCTTGTATTTTTCAACGTAATCTATGAAAGTTCCCGACAAAATATCAAAGAAACCATTTTGATTGAAGCCAAAGCTAATGATGACCTTGATACCATGTGATGAGATTTTATTTAAAATTTCAATATCATCGATAGGCTCGTAAACCCTTATTGTATTGATGCCAGCCTCTTTCATTAATGCGAGATCTTGATCAATTTTGTTAAAGCTTCTGTATTTTGAGCCTAATGGGACTGGGTGGTAGCAAATACCTTTGATATAAAATGCATTTCCATCAAGCAATAGCTTGTTTTGTGAAACCTGAACATCATCTGAAAATATAGAAAATGATAAAAATAGAAGAAATGCTGAAATATTTAATGTTAATTTATTTGTCATAATTATTACTCCATATTTTGGGCTGAGGGTGCCTTAACCCTGTTTAGTAGGTTTTCCTCGTTACCACCATAAGTTTTTTCAACAGGCTTACCATTTCGACCTAAGCCTGAAAAAGTGCCCTTATCAACACCATTCCATAGAGCATACTTTGCCTTGCCTTCAACAGTAAAGAGGCCAAAATGGTTTTCTGATCCAAATTCATTAGATGAATCTTTCCATGGCTCATCAAAAGCTGAGAAGTAAAAGCATGATATCTGAAGAGACTTACATAATTCAGTAGTTAAATTAAAGTAAATTGCTTGCTTGTACTCGTCGGCTGCATGTGTGCCATCATCTCCATATAGATCAGTTGCAACTGATGACCAACCAGTCTCTCCTATATGAATGGCTTTAGTCACTCCAATGCTTTCAATATAGCTTTTAACGCTTTGGTATTGTTCATATTGATACTCAACAGATTTTTTCATTGCATGATGGATAGCATCAAGTTTATTTTCCAATAAAGACTTATCCTCAAGCTTCCAAAACACTGGATTGTAATGCGTGTCATGGAATGG
>Ga0102889_1000786_pt1 | contig 12428 bp, 14 predicted proteins | sample Colrivmet1551A02_FD_84505 | JGI IMG/M metagenome (GOLD analysis project Ga0102889, IMG submission 84505) | Estuarine microbial communities from the Columbia River estuary - metaG 1551A-02 | ecosystem: Environmental > Aquatic > Marine > Intertidal zone > Estuary | place: USA: Columbia River...
GCATTGTTAGCATAGGCTATATGTAAATAAGTGGTTGCACCGGTTGCACCGTTTGTTCCTGGAAGACCATTTGCACCGTCTTGTCCTTTAATCAATGACCATTTCCATTTAGCATCATTTGCAGCAGCATCAGTTGGAAAGAAATCCGTATAAGTACCAATCCACTCTTTTCCTGCAGGGTCTTGGCTAAAGCCAGCGCCCGTGCCTGAACTAGCGTAAGCTATATGAAAATATGAACTTAGTCCAATTTCACCTTTACCACCAGTTTCACCTTTAAGTCCGTCAAAACCACGTAAACCAGTTGGTCCAGGAATACCCTGAGTTCCTTCAGCTCCTTGTAGTCCTTGTAAACCAGCAGCACCAGTGTCACCTTTTGCACCAGTTGCACCTTTTTCACCATCTACACCATCTGTACCATCTTGGCCTTCCTCACCTTTAATTTTAGTCCAATTGTAATTTTGCCAATTATTTGAATCCTGCTCTAGAGTATCAGTATAAGTACCAATCCACTCTTTGCCTATTGAATCACTAACGTGAAATTCTAAACCTGTTGCATTATTAGCATAAGCGATATGTAAATAAGATGTTTGTCCGTTTGTACCATCAGTTCCTGCTATACCCCTTGCACCATCTTGTCCTTTCATTAATGCCCATTTCCATTTAGCATCTTCTGCAGCAGCATCAGCTTCTACACCATCTACATAAGTACCAATATATTCTTTTCCATTAGCTTCTTGGCTAAAGCCAGCGCCCGTGCCTGAACTAGCGTAAGCTATATGGAAGTATGTTGCTGCACCAGCAGGACCATCCGGTCCTTGTATACCATCAGCACCATCAGCACCTTGTAAACCATCTAGACCAGGAGCACCAGTATCACCTTTTTCTCCTTGTTCTCCTTTGATCTTCGTCCATGAATAGACAGCTGGATCTGTAGAATCTTGTAAAGTAAAATCAGTATATTGACCAATGTATAATTTATTATCTGAATCAGTTACACTGAAACCAGCACTACCTTGTGCATTATTTGCATAGGCTAAGTGTAAATATGAAGTTTGTCCATTATCACCGTCTACTCCTGGAATACCATTTTCACCATCAGTTCCATCGATACCCTTCATTAATGCCCATTTCCATAAATTTGAATCGAAATTAGCATCAGCTTCTGTACCATCTACATAAGTACCAATATAGTCTTTTCCTGCAGCATCTTGGCTAAAACCTGTACCTAGATTATCATTAGCGTAAGCTACATGAAAATAAGTTGGTAATCCATCATCACCCTTTGGGCCTTGAATTCCATCTGCACCGGCAGCACCTTGTAAGCCATCTAAACCAGCATCACCAGCATCACCCTTTTCACCTTTAATTTCAGTCCAATTGTAATCAGCAAAATTATCTGATCCTGCTAAGTTAGTATCAACGTATTGTCCAAGGAATCTTTTGTCATCTGATGCTGTTTTAGAAAAATCAGCACCCTCTTTACTATTTGCGTATGCAAGATGTAAATATGAACTAGTTCCGTTTGTACCATCTGAACCATCAGCTCCAGCAGCACCATCTACAGATAATTGAACCCAGCACGAATTTGCATCACTAGCAATACCTAAATCAGCAGCTGTTTTTATTACTGCAGTAAAGCCATTAGCTGGCGTTGCACCTTCAGAAGTAAATGCTCCAGAAGGATCTAGCCTTAATGCTCTTTCCCATTCTGGCATTGCTAACCAGTCAGCTTCACCTAAATTACCGCCGTTTCCAAAGAAACCAACAGGTATTAAGTTATATAATTTTTGTTCTGAAACAACATAAACCATCATACCTACCCTTCTTCTACCAGATGACCAAGGGTCATTAGACTGAGTAAACCCAGCGTATGGTGTTCCGGATATATTTAAAAATGATTTAATGAGGTTTCTAGCTTCATTTGTTAGCATTTCTTGATAACCACCCTTTAAAGTAATTGAGTGTAAAACTCCATCAGTACTTTCAGCTGGTGAAAAGAAATTTGATCTCGAAATTCCTTGAGGTAATAATTCCATGTTAATAGTTGTTTATTTTGGGTTGTTTAATTTATTAATTTACGTACTTAACATCTGCTTGTTTGTTAAGAGGTATAGTATTCATTTGATATAAAATATATTCGGCGCCTGTTTTACGCGTAAATTCTAGTTTTGCTTTTGCAACATCTGCCGGTGCTCCATCAAGTTCTAAATGTGGCTCTTCTGTTAAATCCGGAAGGCCTGCTGTAACAGGTACCGCGATCCAATAAAAGTTTGAAGTGACACTTGCTGGCATTGTAAACATCGTTTTATTTTCTAGAGCTGGTAATGTTCCAACCGGCTCATATTTACTAGGATTATCTAACATATCTTCAAATGATTCAGTATAATTAGTCGCAATTGAATTGTCGGCTTTAAATAATTCTTCATTAATTAAATCCTGAGCATACGGATAGCCATCAGCACCTAAGTGGAAGTAATATATTTCTTCTGATACAGGAGCTTCAGTCGTTGTTGGCTGAGTTGTAGCTGCAGTTGCACTCGTTGGTTGAGTTGTAGCTGCAGTTGCATTAGTTGGTTGAGTTGTAGCTGCAGTTGCATTAGTTGGTTGAGTTGTAGCTGCAGTTGCCTGAGTTGTTGCACTCGTTGGTTGAGTTGTAGCCAGAGTTGTTGTTGCAAGTCTAGCAACTGTTTTCGTAAATACACAACCTGACGTTGTAAACACAAAATTACCCTCAATAATATCTTGGGGTAATCCAAATTGTGTTGGGTCAAATGTATATGGGAAAGCTATCGATCCTAGATTTGTTTCAGTATAGTTAGAATCACTAGGGGTAAATACCGCCGTGCCCGAACTATAATTATTGCTTGTAAAAAGTACTGTTGCCATTTTTATTTTATGTTTTTTTATCTTTTAATATTTTTGTTACATGTATGCTTCATTACCTCCTTTGCTTCCTCCACCTCCAAGGTTAAATCCCGGATCTAACGTCGCGAAAGTTGGTGACACCGGAGCAATAGTTGTAGCTCCATAACCATCGCCTGAACCAGATCCTGAACCAGATCCTGAATTATTCGTTAGATTACCTAATTCGTTAATCGCAGATGCAATATCATCGTCACATTCAAGTATATCAGATGCAATATCATCGTCACATTCAAGTATCTCAGACGCAATATCATCCACACATGGATCTGCTGTTGTTGTAGGAGGATTGTATACATTAATAATTGTAACTATAGATGATGCCTCATTAGTACTATTACCTAGGCTATCAGTTGCAGCTAGTTTAAATATAAACATTTCTGCGTCTTCTTCTAATGTATCTAGTTTAATCTGTACAATTACTTGGCCCATGCTATTTGATATTACCGCTTCACCAGATAATTGGCCATTTACAATATCCAACGCGTCAAAGCTACTAGATGTAATGCTTACGCCATCTTCAGCGATTGGTTTTTTGGTTAAATCATCGCCTGGGACATATAAGTTTGCACTAAATCCAAAACTATTCACAGAATTCTCCGAAGATATTGGCGCTTCAGTAGTTGTTGCTTCAGTAGTTGTTAACACTGTGTTAGAATATGGAGCCATAGTCCATCCGACTGTTGCACTAGATGAGTCAAGATCAGCTACACTAATATTAAATGTTACTACATTACCCTCTAATACAGTGGCAGTAGTTGAACTAATTTGATATGCAGGTGTCTTGGGCGCCGGTGCGTTTTCGTATGCTAACGAGTTAGTAAATGATACACTATCGATTTCAAATCCAAGACATGGATCTACCGGAGCACTAGTTCCTGGTTCTACTGGAATCCAAATTAATTGCCCATCAAATAACCCTGCTGCTATATGTCTATCGTACAATAAATTATCAGGATCATTAACTGCATCTACAGCTACTTGATGATATGCTAAAACTTTACCTAAATCACTTGAATTTAAAGTTAAATCTACATTAGAACCTGCTATTCTCCAACCATTTACAGTTTGTTTTTGATACATTAAGTTGTAATCCATCTCTTTATGAGACAGAGGTCTACCTAGATCATGTGGGTTTAACGAATGATACTCACCAGTTTGAGTATTAAAGCTCAAACCGTGATCAAAATCGTAATCTTCTATTTTATCAAAGTGCATCTATTAAGGCTCTATTTTTTATATATATCTTTCAATTTATGAGGCAGGGGTTCCTCCTGTTATATTAATACTAATGTTCATGTCTTCTGTTTGAATAACATGCGTCCATGCCACCACAATTTCACCATTTAATAAGAAAATATTATATGATTGCCCTAATAAAGCACCTGTTGAACCATCTGGATAAAGTTGGATTGGCGTATTTGAAATTGTACCGCTTACAGTAAAGTTTAGTTCGTTAAGATTAAAAAATTTGCCACCGCTTTTTCTAATAGTTATACTATGTGTTGCTGGCTTTCCATCTAGAATACCGTTAGTTTCTTGCATACCATTACCGACAACTGATGTGCCCATTGCATAATTAAGAAACAGAGTCTGTGCATTATACGTACTGACAGTAGTTGTTGGCAATTGTGTAGTTGTTGCTTCAGTAGTGGTTGCCCATTGTTTCTTCTTTACTAACTCACCCTCATGGCATTTATCAATAAAGATCTCACTTTTACTTAGACCAAATAGATTTCTAGTCTTCATATACTCTTTAATTAACTCGTCATAATATGAATTAGTAATCATATCAACATACTCACATGGAGTTACATATCTACCTTGGTTCTGAATATAACCATGGCATTCATAATTATCTTTAATAAGTCCTAATCTTCTATCCTTTGCAAAGTCTTTTGCAATAATATCAATAGTTTTCTTATTTAAAATAGCTCCTTCTGCGGATTCAAATCCACCTCTTAAATTATTAACAAAGGTAATATATCTTCTACCAGGTAATTCTACTACAAATGATAGCAGTTTCCAAATAGATTCATTACATGTGCCACATACACAATTAGGATCGAAAATTTGAAATGAAAATTCGTTCTGTATATAGACTGCTAACTCTTGTACACTTTTAAACCTAATATTAGTTTTAGTACCGTAAAATGCAGTTCTATTAAATAGTATATGGCTAATTTTACCCTCATTATTCTGTGCAGTCTTTAATGCGCCGTAAGAACTAAGAATACTTATTCTATCAAATATCATACTATCTGTTTATTATTGATTCGCCGATTAAAAATGTTGCAACACCTACTGCACCAGTAAATAATGTCCAAAATATTTTAATGTACATACTTTTCCATCTTTTAAGATGCGCAACATCATCCGCTAATATATCTCTCTCTTCCTGTAACTTTATATAGCCTTCTCTAAATTCAGTATTCTTATTAGTATTAACTATTACACCATCTATTGGATTAAGTAACCTCTTCTTTAAATCTTTTACATCAGCTTTCATATCACGTTGATTTTCCATCATAGATTTAATAGAATTGTCAAGAGCAATATAGTTAGGGTCTTCCATCTTTTGTTTTAGCGATGAGAATGCTACTATTAACTCTTTTAAAATGTCATCATTAGATTTCTCCATGTTAGTTTTTACTATTTTTTTGATCTTGGATCCACTGTCTACCAATTGAATTAGAAACAGGCTGCTTCATAAACTTTCGGATCTCTTTACCTACTAGATCAGTAGGTGTAGTGTCTCCGTATTCAGAGTTATCAACGATTTCAAATCTCTTTGCCTTAAAAAGACGCTGAAATTTACCTAGGTTATCCTGTACTTCTTGCCACATTTGAGCTACCATGTCTTCTGGTAGCTTTCTAGGTCTATTATTGTTACGATCTAGCGCAACTTCTTTAGATGTATTAACAAACACCATATAACAATCATAACCAAGCTCTCTTAATTCTTTAACTTGACCTTCAATCTTCTTATAGTTCTTACCAGTACCATCGATTACCATACCTAAACGACCATCAATATACATTTTCTGTGTACCTTTTGTAATCTTCTTAGCCTTATTTCTGATAGCCATTGCTCTATCCCATGCCTCTGGATCTTTATCTTTAATATCCATCAACTCGGCCATGTCAATATTGGCCTTCTTTAATAGAAGTTCAAATGCTGCATCAGAATTGACCAGTTTAAGACCTAAGTCATAAGATACAGATGCAGTACTGTCTTTAGGGAGACTAAATAATTCACCGGCTACATAAGATTTCCCAGAACCGGGTCCTCCTGCCATAAAAAAGGCTTTTAAAATACCAGGATCGTTAACGCCTTCTTGGATATATTCTTCAAATAGTTGTAAATATTTCATATTCGCTTGCTTGATTGATTGATTCTTGTATTATATATCTGTCAACCGGTTGTTTAATACAACCGGAGAGGGCAAAAAAGTTAGGGGCACGCGCGCGCGGGGCAGTTAGGTAGCAGTAGAGCATTGGGAACTTTTTAGTCCTTGTAGTCTCCAACGAATCAGATTGATAGCGACATGTTACCTCACTGTTACTCCAGAGGCCAGGTGGTGCCTATGTGCTGCAGAGCTCTGTTACAAGAAGTCTGCCTAAATCATGCCGGCACCTCATTGTGATCCGCGTTACCTTATTGCAATTAGCGGAAATCACTGGCAATTAACGTCCTATCTGCCTTAGCGGCTCGCTGGTCAGGCCAGGCCCTAAGCGGCCAGTCGAGGCCAGTTGTCTGGAAGGGCCACCATACTAACACAGTTTTACAAAATCTCCTAAAATTTTTTCCACTGACCTCAGAGGAATCTGAGGAATCGTCGCTGATCTCACCACCTAGACTTGGAGTTCCTTTTAGACTTGTGCACTCAAACTACTCGTAGGGCTGACATTTGCTCACAAAAAAAGCTGCTCAGAGGCAGCCTTTAATTTGTTATAGTTAGTTAGAGTTAATTAAGGTTTACCAATACTGATTATGACTGCTAGTTTCTCACTATCACGGTCAACGTATAGATTTACTAAACCGAATGCACCTTTTACCTTTTTACCGTTTTCATCGGTTAAGTTGAGTTGGTGATCCATGTTTGTAGAAGTATTCTTATTTGTAGGTATGAAGTTCTTCTTAATTAGATCTGAATACCAGTTCTCATCATACTTATCTTCTAATGTATAATCGTACTGCTTAAAGTAATCTATAATACCTTTAGCCATATCTGCTGGGCTATCGAATATAATCTTTTCAGATTTTGTGTTCTTAACTGCTCGAGCCTCATTAATAAATGACTCAAACGTTGGTATGTGTCTCATAGTTGTTTTTGTCTTTTCATATATATCACCATCTTCAAATGTCCATAGTGCACCGTTAGCTTCAACAGCACTAGACATATAAACATCACATGAACCACCTTTTAGTTTAGCTGGGAAACATGCCCCTGCACTACTTGGTAATTCAGCCTCTACATATTCAGTAGCAGCCATTTCCTGTTCTAGGCCTATTGCATGTGGCATGCCATCTGCTCTATATAGTAAGAAGTGACCAAATGAATCAATCTGACCAGAGGAAATATAAGCAGTGAATCCGTTTTCATCTTCAAACTCTTCACCATCTAAATTAAATGAGAAATCTGTAATACCTACACCAAAAAGCTCTAAGCCTTTCTCTTCTGCCTTTCTTTTGTTGTTGTAACCCCACATTTGCATGGTGTCATCAACCTTCTTTGCTATCCAAAATATTTTTGTCTTTGCCATAATTATCTATTGTTTATTACCAGCTTGCAGCCCAAACGAATTCGTAGCCGTGTTTTTTACAAAAAGCCTCAATTAGATCTGAGATCTTAGCCTGTGCAGCTTCATATTTAGCATAGTCTTTTCCGTCTATAATATCATAGGCTCTATCACCATACTCATCTGGGTGTCTTAACTCTCTTGGTTCGTCTGTCTTATAGTAAATTCTCTTTTCAGCAGATCTAATATAAGGCATTCTAATACTAATTTCTCTATGTGCATTTCTTGCAGCTTCTTTAGCAATATCATATTGCTTCTCAACTTTAGGTTCGATCTTGTTCCAAGCAGCAACTACTTTCTTTCTAGCTTTTTCATTTGCGATGGCACCTTTTAAATCAAACGGCCCACCATTCACTCTTTCGAAGTCTACAAATACACCAACAATATCTGACATGAATTCATCAAATCTAGAAATAGACTGATAAGAACCATGTACGGTTCCCATACCAAAATCTCTTTCTGGATTACCTGGATCAGATGGCTTTATAGTACCATTAAATAACTCACTAAATGAATATCTAGGTTGTCTTGTTGAATTGGCAGAACCAAAATAAAATATATCCTTATCTCCTGCTTTTAATTTGATAGAAACTTCTAAATTACCACCGTAATTCCAAGCGTTTCTATAGACTCTTGCTTTCATTTTATTAGCAAGTCCACCTGGCATATTCTTTCTTAGGTATTCTGCTAATTTAATTCCTTTACCAAAATTAGATTGGCGCTTATATTGTTCTTTACCTTCTACTGACTTCTTAGCAATTTTAATAAATTGTCTTAATGTATATTCAGTATCATCAGTAAATAAAAGCTCTCTAGTTTGTTCATCATAAACATCGCTTTCATTAATAAAGCTACTAAGTGATTTTAATTTCGTGTTCATATCTTATTTATTTAATAATTTTATTACGTCATCCATTACAAGATAAAAAGCAAATCCTGCTCCTTGGTAACCATGGTCTTGTTCTACTGTAAATAATTGTTTACGTTTTTTAAGTTCGGCATTAATACTGTCTTCAATAGCTTTACCTAATTCAAACACATCATCTATTTCTATTTCTTTATCATTCTCTTTACTAGATGAAGCCAATGCTAAAAAACCACCCTTACCATATTGGTACGATAGTCTATATTTAACGGCATGGCCACTAGTAACTACTTGAAAATTCTTCTCGTTTAAAAAATCGTTGAAATCCATTATGCCTTCTTTAATTTTTTATCATGTCCACCATCTCTAACTTCTTTTGCAAGATCTTTATCAGCATTACCCCAAGTACCTTCGCCTTTAGTTAAGAATGCATTTACTCTTGCATAACCCCATTGTTGTTGGTTAGCTCCTGGTCTGTGACCTGATTTCCATGCAGCAAGACCTCTTCTCATTACAGCTCTGATAATTCCAATTGGCACTCCAGATTCCTCTGCTTTAGTTTTAAGTGCAGTATTAATTTTATCATCATCTAAAGGGCCTCTATCTGTTGATTTTTGCTCTTTATCGTCAGCTTCAATGACTGTTGACTCATTAAAAGTATCTAAACTTTTAATATACTTGTTTTCTTTATATAGCTTGTTATATGCCTTAGTAGCTTTAGAAGTTTTTACTTCACCTTTCTCTTTAGCCTCTTTATCACCGGGCATTTCTTTGTAAGCATCTGGATCGTCATCGTCCATATCTGCTTGTTTCTTAATTTGATCTTCTTTATCCTCTACTTCACCATCTTCTAGACCTCTATGATATGGGTCTGGTCCTGGTTTTTTAGCTTCAGACATTAAAACTGCCATATACTCTTCTCTAGTCATACCAGCTGCATTAGCGTGATATTGTATAAAGTCTTGAAAGTTATCTATATATGCCATTATAGCCTTACCTTATGTTTTTTAAATGTTTCTTTAACAAGTTTAAGGCATTGTGCTTCCATTCCAGGAGATCTAAAACGACCTCCGATCTTTTCAGTCTCTACCTTAATATAGTTAACTAATTCATCAACCATATATTCTACATCTACAAGCATATTTTCAACAGCATCATCTTCGTCATCTGAGATAGTACCATCTGCGTTAGCTTCTTCTATATTATTAAATCTTTCTAGATTAATAGCCTCATTTAAGTTTTCTTTAATAGATTTAAAGAACCCATCATATTCTACAGCAATATCTTCACCGTATACATTGTTCCATATTTCAGCAATATCTTCTTTAGTAACTTTGTTCTTATACTTACCAACTACTTCTTGATAGAAACCTTCATACTCATCTTCCATTTCTTCACCATAAACAAATTCCCATGCTTTAGCTAATTCTTTAAATTTATATTTCTTAGCTTCAGTAACTACAGATTCGGTAGCAAGCTCAGGATGTGTTTTATCCCAATCTTTTTTAGGAGTAGTACCAATTGATTTTACATCAACAGAATCATCATCTAAAAGATATGCATTCTTTTTACGCCAAGCTTTAGCTGCTCCTTGATCTTTAAGTACCTTAACTACTTCGTATTCTCCTTTTGAATTTTCTGTGTATGCTACAAAGCTTTCAGTAACTGTATTAGATTCATACTTTTCCATGTTAATAAAAACATCAGCAATACTTTTATTACCTATTGTATTATAGACTGCGTTTGGGTGTGAGTTTCCTATTGCGGCGTTAACAACGTCTCCGTTATCTTTAACTACATAACTTCCACCTGCAGATTCTTCACCATCAATTGAGATGTCAAAACCAGCTCCACGGCCTTTGTCGTATTCTAAGTGATGTACTTTTGTTTTAACCATATCAGCTTGAGCAATTGCAGATGCTATTAAGTTAGCAGCTTTTTCTACTTCTTTTTTACTAAAGTTAAATTTTTCATTTACGGGTTTACCACCACAACCACAGTTTCCACCACATTCACATGGGTCTTTTGATTCAAACTGCTCTAATGTTTTTAATTTCATATTAATAAGTTTTGTTTATGATATTATAGTATATATCAGTCTAAAAATAACTCTTTTAGATTTTCTCTTTCTATAATAGTAATTAGGTTCTTGTCATAGTTCTTTGCCTCAGCATAGTTTTTATCTAAGTAATTCAAATACTTCTTTTCAGTACGTAGTTTGTTGAGATATGCAGCTTGGTAAAGTGCATAATCTGTAACTGATTCTTTCCAATCATCATAATAAGCATGTCCTAGTTGAGTACCTTTTGCTGTAGTAGCCCTGGCTCTAGCCTGCTTCATACCAAATAGGTTATTATTCTCTTGGTAGATTCTACTTTCCCAGTGGCCAGTCTCTAATATAGATTGTGCTAAAACAATGTGTGGAAATCTGACATTTAGTCTTTTCAGTTCCTTTACTAAATTGTCTTGTGAAAATTTTACTGAATCATCTTCTAGAATTACAACCGTCGATTCAATCGGTATGTCTAAGGCTTCTTTAAAACCTGCTTGTTTGGCATTACTAATCATTGAAGTTAGAGTAATATAGCCTAATAAAAATACTAGGCCAATTATTATACCATGTTTTTGTTTTGGCTTTACCTTTCTAAAAGATAAAGTGTCTTTACAATAAGTGTACAACATGTATATGTTTTTTAATTATAGTACTAATATACGAAAAATAATTGACATAAAAAAATTCTATGGCAACTATTTTGCAATTAATTTGACCCCTCTTTAAATACTCTTACACTGTCACCATATATAACAGTTGTTTGGCTACTCGCTGGCTTGTTAATGGTAGGATATTTAGAATTTTCAACTGATTCTTTAACAGTGTTGTTTTGTAGGATGATTGTTTCTATGTGTGATAATTCTGCCTTATGTAGGAATACGTTGTAAATAACAGATCCGATAAAGCCTACTAGAAATGATATAAGTAATATTTTAAAAAACCTTTTCATAGTTATCTTGATTTAATTCTATCTAGTTCTCTTTCTAAGAATTCAACTTTCATTTTTAGACCAGCTGCTTCTACTTTAACTTTCATTAATTCTTCAGTCTGTTCGTTCTTGTCTTTCTCTAATCTTTCGACTCTAGCCATAAGATCGTCTCTATAGATATTCTGTTCAGACTTATCCTCTTTTTGTTTCTCTCGTTTATTACGAATAAGAAACTCATAGAATTTCCAACCACCTGCACCAAATAGTACAGATATTGTAGTAATAATAATTGTAGTTATATTCTCATTCATTATCTTAGTGATCTATGTAGTATTTCTTTCTTTAACTTAAATAGAATCCAAGTCCACATGAAAGCATACCAACATGTAATCAATATGTTTTTAAAATCTGTTACTGTGAAGGCTTCATCGCCTCCATGTATACTTACTAAATATCTAATCGTAGAAAACAAATAGAGTATTAAGTAAAGAGATACAAATCTTGATAACCATTTTAGGTTGTGTATAAAGACCAGCATCAATGTGCTACATATTAGGTATAAGAAATATAACCAGTATGTGTTCGGTTGGCCAGCGGCCTCCCAGTATGTTAAGTCAGTCCATAGGACTAGGTTGTTTAAAATATCACTTGAGATCCAGAAAAATAGTAAGGGTTGAAAGTCAAAATACAGTAGCGTATTCTTTATTGAACTAAAGTATTTTGTTATCCTTTCCCACATATTAAAATTTATCTGAGAATAGATCCTCTATATCTTCGTGTATCTCTTCTGCTGTTACGTCTAATTCTAACATAATGTTTGCACGATATGTTAATTCCTTAGAACCGTTATTAAATAC
>Ga0102889_1000829_pt1 | contig 12104 bp, 8 predicted proteins | sample Colrivmet1551A02_FD_84505 | JGI IMG/M metagenome (GOLD analysis project Ga0102889, IMG submission 84505) | Estuarine microbial communities from the Columbia River estuary - metaG 1551A-02 | ecosystem: Environmental > Aquatic > Marine > Intertidal zone > Estuary | place: USA: Columbia River...
ACGATTTTGCCGGTTTTAAATTTACAACTCGGCGTTGGCTGGGCTGCCGTGGGGACCGCCTTTTCGCAGGCATACACGCTGCCGTGATCGAACACCGCACTGCTGCAACTGGGGCATTGGCCCAAAGCCGTCTGACCCGTGAAGTCAATGAGCTCACCCGTATCGGCGTTGGCGTCGTTGCCGAAATCAAACTCAAGCTTCCAATTCTTGTCGTCATCGCTCCACTTCAACGCCAGTTCAGCGGTGAAGGGCCAGCCCGCCTTTGAGCGGAAACCTTCCAACGGCCCAATTTGTTTGTTGCTCAGGAATGACTCCACCTCGGTCAGCTCAAAGGCACGGCCCGCGGGTGTTTTGGTCATTGAAAAGCCACAGCCCTCCGCCCCTGATGCGCTGCCTGTGCAGGTGTAACGGCGGTAATTTTCTTTCACCACACCGCCGCAGTTGGGGCAAGGGGTTTGCAAAGTGGCGTAATCGCCGGGGATGGTGTCACCGTCATATTCCTTGGCTTTACGGACCATGCGCTCGGTCATGCTGGTGATCTCAGCCATGAAGCTGGCACGGCTCATCAGACCTTGCTCCATTTGAGAGAGCTTGTGCTCCCACTCGCCGGTGAGCTCAGCGCGCGACAACTCATCAACGCCTAAGCCGCGCAGGAGGGTCATCAACTGAAAGGCCTTTGCGGTGGGAATCAACTCACGGCCTTCGCGCAACATGTACTTCTCGGCGATCAGGCCCTCAATGATGCTGGAACGCGTGGCCGGTGTGCCCAGACCTTTTTCTTTCATCGCCTCGCGGAACTCATCATCTTCAACAGACTTGCCAGCCCCTTCCATGGCGGACAGCAATGTGGCCTCGGAATACCGCGCGGGTGGGCGCGTCTTGAGGTCTTTCACCAAAGCCTCTGCGACGTGCGCTTTTTCCTCGGGCTTCACCGCCACCAAGACTTCGCCATCTTTCTCGTCGTCTTGCGCGTCCTTGCCGTAAATGGCCATCCAACCCGGGTTCACCAACACCTTGCCTTCGGTCTTGAAGGCTTCATCGGCAACACGCGAAATGCGAGTGGTTGTAAGAAATTCCGCCGGTGGGAAAAACACCGCCATGAAACGACGCACCACCAAGTCATAAACTTTTTGCTCGGCTTCACTCAAGCCGCTGGGCGCTTGCAGGGTTGGAATGATCGCGAAGTGGTCGCTGACTTTTTTGTTATCGAAAACACGCGGCAACTTGCGCACGTAGCTGTTCTTGATCGCCAATTTGGCATGCGGTGCCAAGTGCGACATCCCACTGTCAGCCAACATCTTGAAGGTATCTTGAACGGTGGGTACGTAATCCTCTGGCAAGGCGCGCGAATCGGTACGCGGGTAGGTCAGCGCCTTGTGACGCTCATACAAGCTTTGTGCAATCTGCAGGGTGGTTTTGGCGGAGTAACCAAACTTACCGTTGGCCTCACGCTGCAAAGACGTCAAGTCGAACAGGGCTGGACTTGACTTGCTTGAAGGCGAGGACGACTCCGTGATAGTGGCGGCTTGGTTGCGAACCGCTGCGGCGATGCGGTCGGCAGTGGCCGCATCCCAAATGCGCTCGGGCTTCAGCTCGGCATCTTTTGCCTCGCCATCGACAGCCGCTGGCTTTTTAAATTTTTCGTCGAACCAGCGACCCACGTAGGTACCGCCAGAGACGTCGAAATTGGCGTGTATTTCCCAATAGGGTCGACTGATGAATTTGCGAATCGCCTCTTCACGCTCCACAACGACCGACAGGGTGGGCGTCTGCACGCGACCCACAGTAGTCAAGAAAAAGCCTCCGTCGCGCGAATTGAAGGCGGTCATGGCTCGCGTGCCATTGATGCCCACCAGCCAATCGGCTTCCGACCGGCAGCGTGCGGCGTCTGCAAGCGGCAGCATCTGCGCATCAGAGCGCAAATTGGAAAAGCCGTCCCGAATGGCCTGTGGCGTCATCGACTGCAACCACAAACGCTGCGACGGTTTGTTGAGCGGCTTTTTGTCGCTCGCAAACTGTTCGATCAAGCGAAAAATCAACTCGCCCTCGCGGCCAGCGTCACAGGCATTGATGAGATAGCCAACGTCCTTGCGCTTCGCCAATTTCACAACCGCGTTCAGACGGGACTTGGTTTTCTCGATGGGGCGCAAATCAAAGCGAGGCGGCAACACGGGCAGATTGGCGAAACTCCACTTGCCACGCTTCACATCAAATTCTTCGGGTGCAGCGATCTCCACCAAGTGGCCGACGGCCGAGGTGATGACGTATGTTTCACTCTCAAAGTAATCGTCGTGCTTATCGAAAGGCCCAGCCAGCGGCGTCAACGCCGCTGTAATATCTTTGGCCACCGAAGGCTTTTCCGCAATGACTAGTGTTTTCATCTGTCTACAATCTGTTCTGTTTGCTCGCGCACAAACAACCCCCCGTGCACGGTTGCGCAGGTAGGGGAACCTTACCAAATTTTTTAACCGAGTTTCATCGTGGCTACATCCAAATCAAAATCACCTGCCCAACCACCGGCAAAAATGCTCGCGGGTGCCAAGCGCTTCAAGTCCCGTATCGAATCCCGTGACTCACCCGTTCACGGGCGTGGCGTTTTTGCGCTGGTTGACCTGAAAGCCGGTGAAACTTTGGTTGAATACGTCGGTGAAATCATTGACTGGGAAGAGGCGCTGAACCGTCACCCCCATGATCCCAGCCAGCCCAATCACACCTTTTACTTTCACATTGATGAAACGCGTGTCATTGACGCTAATGTAAATGGCAACCGGGCCCGATGGATCAACCACAGCTGTGACCCGAACTGTGAGGCGTCCGAAGAGGCGGGTCGGGTATTTATTCGTTCCTTGCGCGCGATCAAGGCTGGGGAAGAGATTTTTTACGACTACGGATTGGTCATCGATGAGCCACTCACGGATGAGCTAAAGGCGGATTACCCGTGCTGGTGCGGCGCTGAAATGTGTCGAGGCACGTTGCTTTCGACTACAGAGCGTGATGACGTCTTCAAGCCTAAAAAGAAAAAGACGGCAAAAAAGACAGCCGAGAAAGTCAAATAAGGGGTGTCAGCGCACACCTTTCAAGCGGCCGAAGCGGCCCTCAGAGCGCTGAATACAGCGGCTGAGAACATCTGGATCGATTGCCACGCCCATTGGCCGACCCTGAGCATTGAGGCGGTCCCGACCATCGACTCAACAAACAGCGCCTTGATGCGTCGGGCACGAGCGGGCCAACTCGACCCAACCGTGATGATGGCGGTCACACAGTCAGCAGGGAAGGGACGCAGTGGGAAGCACTGGATAAGCCCCGCAGGCGACTCCTTAAGTTTCTCAGTTGGCTTGCCGCTGACGAATGTCACAGGGTTAGCGGGTCTGTCCTTGGTCGTCGGCGCAGTCTTGGCCGAACAGCTGAGCCCTCGGGTGCACATTAAGTGGCCCAATGACCTGTGGGTGGGTCAGCAAAAGCTGGCCGGTATTTTGGTTGAAATCACCAGCATGGGGCCGACGCACTATGTCGTCATTGGGGTTGGCATCAACCTAAAAACGCCCACCCTGGCCAGCCCCGCTGCAAACGCCATGCCGCCCATCGGCCTGGATGCACTCACGGATGAAGCGCCCGTCATGAGCGACGTCGCACACCGCTGTGTAACGGCGTTGATCCAGGCCATGGTGGATTTTCCATTAGCCGGTTTTGCCCCGTGGTCAGCGCGCTTTGCTGCGCGTGATGCATTGGCGGGTGTTGCTGTTCAACTCTCCGACGGTCAAAGCGGCATTGCCCGCGGCATCAGCCCCCAAGGCGCGTTGCGGCTCGAGCTTGCGAACGGCACAATGACAGACGTCATCAGTCAAGAAGTCAGTGTTAGGCCATGCGCGTTGTAATTGTTTTTGTTTTATTGCTCCTCAACGGGCTGCTTTGGGCTTGGGGCCAAGGCGACCTCGCGCGATTTGGCTGGCCGGCGCCGCAGCCTGTGGTGACAGCCGCAAAAGAACCGCTGCCCGCCGCCCCGTCAGCGCCGGTAGCGCCAGCAACCCCAGCGGAGCCCACGGCGACGGCAGCGGTCGCGGTCGATGCGACAGACCCCCTCACCAATATCACCGCCAACAGCGTGTTGCCGACCGCGTGTTGGCAAGCCCGTTTTTGGGCGGCCCCCGATCAAGACGCGCTACAACAGGCATTGACGAACGTTGGCGATCAGGTGTTTTGGCGCTTGTTACCCAGTCAGCTTGAGCCCCGGTGGGTGGTGATGATGCGTGATGGGTCCGACCAAAAAGCACTCAAAGAACGTTTAAAAAGGGCTGGTATCACCTTTCGATCCAGCGAGCCCCCGCTACCAGAGGGCTTGATCGTTGGCACATTCAGCAACCAAGCGGGTGCGGACAGTGCGTTGGCCGAACTCCGCGCGCGCGGTGAAACCGGTTTTGAGGTACAGCAAGCCCGCCCAGAGGTGCCCGTTTGGGAGGTGGCTATTTACGCCGCATCACGCGAGTTGCGTGACACGGTATTGGCTCGGCTCAATGCGGTGCCACGCTACTCGAATGCAGAGTTGCGGGTGGTGGACTGCGCGGACACAAAAAAGCCGGCATGACGCCGGCTCAAAGCGCATGGGTTAGCGCTTATTTGCTGGCAGCCACGCGGACCATTTCCAAGCACTTGTTGGAGTAACCCCACTCGTTGTCGTACCAGCTCACGACTTTTACGAAGGTCTTGTCGAGTGCAATGCCCGCTTCGGCATCAAACACGGACGTGCAAGACTCGCCGCGGAAGTCAGTCGCCACCACTTTGTCTTCGGTGTAACCCAACACGCCCTTCATGGCACCTTCGCTGGCCGCCTTCATGGCTGCACAGATTTCTTCGTAGCTGGCCTCACGCTCGAGTTCAACGGTCAAGTCAACCACTGAAACATCCGATGTCGGTACGCGGAACGCCATACCCGTCAGCTTTTTGTTGAGTTCGGGAATCACCACGCCAACCGCTTTAGCAGCACCGGTGCTCGAGGGAATGATGTTTTCCAAGATACCGCGGCCACCGCGCCAGTCTTTGTTTGACGGCCCATCAACTGTTTTTTGCGTCGCTGTCGCGGCGTGCACCGTGGTCATCAAACCGCGCTTGATACCCCACGTGTCGTTCAATACTTTGGCGACGGGCGCTAAGCAGTTGGTGGTGCAACTCGCATTAGACAAAATGGCTTGGCCGGCATAGCTCTCGTGGTTCACGCCGTAGACGAACATGGGCGTATCGTCTTTTGAGGGTGCGCTCAACAGCACCTTCTTCGCGCCTGCAACCAAGTGCTTCTCGGCGGTTTCTTTGGTCAAGAACAGGCCCGTTGACTCCAGAACGATGTCAGCACCCACGTCGCTCCACTTCAAGTTCGCGGGATCACGCTCAGCCGTCAAACGGATCTTCTTACCGTTGACGACCAAGGTGTTGCCATCAACAGAAACATCGCCTTTAAAGCGGCCATGCACGCTGTCGTATTTCAGCATGTAGGCCAGATAGTCAGGCTCAAGCAGGTCGTTGATACCCACGATTTCGATGTCAGAGAAGTTTTGAACCGCTGCGCGGAACACCATACGGCCAATGCGACCGAAACCGTTGATACCTAATTTAATCGTCATGCAAGAACTCCCTTTTAAAACAATGTGTCTGTTGTGCTGAGTGGCTGCGATCAGCCGCGCAATACTTTTTCAACCGTGTCCGCAACGTTTGCGGGTGTGAACCCGAAGTGTTCGAACAAGGCTGGCGCGGGCGCTGACTCACCGTAGGTATCCAGACCCACAACCGCAGCGCAACCGTACTTCCACCACCCGTCGGTGCTGCCCATCTCGACCGCTACGCGCGGCAAGCCTTTGGGCAAAACGTTTGATTTGTAGGCAACGCTTTGACGATCGAACGTCGTGGTACTGGGCATTGACACCACGCGCACCGCAATCCCACGCTGTGCCAATTCACCTTGCGCCTTCAATGCGAGTGGCACTTCTGAACCCGTCGCGATAATGACCGCTTGCGCCTTTTTGCGCAGGCCGACTTCAGACGGCTCAGCCAAGATGTAAGCGCCCTTGCTCATCTCGTCGAGCGCTGTTTTGGGGCTGTAAGGCAAGTTCTGGCGTGACAGCAACAACGCTGTTGGGCGATTGGTGTTTTGCAGCGCCGTTGCCCAAGCAACCGCCGTTTCAGCGGTGTCAGCAGGACGCCAGACATCCAAGTTGGGAATCAAGCGCAGGCTGGCTGCGTGTTCGATGGATTGGTGGGTTGGGCCATCTTCGCCCAAGCCAATGGAGTCGTGTGTAAAGACGTGCACCACGCGCTTCTTCATCAGCGCGGCCATGCGGATCGCGTTACGGCTGTAATCGCTGAAGGTAAGGAATGTGCCGCCGTATGGAATAAAACCACCGTGCAACGCCACACCGTTCATGATGGCAGCCATAACAAACTCACGCACACAGTAGTTGATGTGGCGGCCGGGGCCTTGTTCACCCGACACAACGGCACACTTTGCATCGACACGCAGGTTGGGCGTTGACTTGGTGTTCGTCAGGTTCGAGCCGGTGAGGTCGGCAGAACCACCCAACATTTCAGGTAGGCCAGCGGTAAAAAACTCGAGCGCAATTTGCGACGCTTTGCGCGATGCAACCGTCTCGGCTTTGGTGTGTGCGGCAACCACCGCATCAAATGCGATTTGTTGGAAGTTCTTAGGCAAGTCGCCAGCCATGCGGCGCAACAACTCCGCTGCCAGCTCAGGGTGTGCCGCTTGGTAGGCGTCAAATCGGGTGCCCCATGCCGCCTGCGCCTTGGCGCCCTTATCGGTACAGTCCCAATCACTGTAAACAGTGGCGGGGATTTCAAATGGCGCGTGATTCCAGCCCAAGGCCGCACGGGTTAGTGCGATTTCTTCAGCACCCAAGGGTTCACCGTGTGCTTTGGCGGTGTTCGCGCGGTTCGGCGAGCCTTTGCCGATCGCCGTTTTACACACAATCATGGTGGGCTTGTCAGCACTGCCTTTTGCCTTGGCAATGGCCTTATCGACCGCTGCAACGTCGTGACCATCAACAGGACCGATCACGTTCCAGCCGTAGGCCTTGAATCGAGCGGGTGTGTCGTCGACAAACCAAGGGGCCACTTGGCCATCGATAGAAATGCCGTTGTCGTCGTAAAGCGCAATCAGCTTGTTGAGTTTCCAAGCGCCAGCCAGTGCGCACGCTTCGTGGCTGATGCCTTCCATCAAACAACCGTCTCCCAAAAACACATAGGTCTGGTGATCAACAACGGTGTGTCCGGGGCGATTGAACTCATTGGCCAACAGCTTTTCGGCTAACGCCATACCAACCGCATTGGTGATGCCTTGGCCCAATGGGCCCGTTGTGGTCTCGACACCAGGGGTGATGTCGACCTCAGGGTGCCCAGGGGTTTTGCTGTGCAGCTTGCGGAAGTTCTTGAGTTCGTCAATGGGCAGGTTGTAACCCGTGAGGTGCAACAAGCTATAAATCAGCATCGAGCCATGACCATTCGACAGCACGAAGCGATCACGATCAACCCACTTGGGATCTTTGGGGTTGTGCTTCAAATGGCGCGACCAAAGCGCCACCGCCATATCGGCCATTCCCATCGGCGCACCGGGGTGGCCTGAGTTTGCTTGTTGAACGGCGTCCATTGCCAATGCACGGATTGCATTGGCCATATCGGTGGTATTGGCCATAGGGTGTCCTGAAGGATAAAAAGAGGAGCGGGGTTGTCGAAGGCGACCCCGACAACCACATATTTTAGCCTTTTGATGGCGCACAATATGGCGCATGATCACCACCGGCTTCATTCTTGCCGCAGGGCGGGGCGAACGAATGCGCCCCCTGACGGACCACACACCCAAGCCACTTTTGGCCGTTCGCGGCCAGCCGTTGATTGGGCGGGTTGCTGCGCAAATGCGGGCGGGCGGTTTAACCAACCTGGTTGTGAACACCGCCTGGCTGGCCGACCAGATCAGTGGCTACCTGGAAACGACGCCATTGGGCATGCGCATCGCCTGCTCCCACGAGGGACGTGATTTTGGCGGTGCGCTGGAGACGGCGGGTGGGATTGCCAGAGCAATACCCTTGATGCCCAGCGGCACCGAAGCCTTTTGGCTCAGTGCGGGCGACGTCTTTGTGCCGGAATTTAAATTTGACGCCGCCATCGCCACCCGCTTTCTGGCCAGCGATGCGCTTGCTCATTTATGGCTGGTACCCAACCCCACACATCACCCTGCCGGTGATTTCGCGCTTGACGGCGACGGTCGGCTGCACCACGACCGCCAAGCCGCTGGGGCGTGGCTGACGTATGCGACGATCGGGCTGTTTAAAACGGCGCTCTTTGGGCCGCCATGGTGCGACATCCCACTGGGGAACCCCCTCGGCCAGGCGGCTCCGCTGGCACCCCTGCTGCGACGGGCGATGGATGACGGGCGGGTCACTGGCACCCGCTATGACGGTGAGTGGGTCGATGTGGGAACCCCGCAACGCTTAGCGGATTTAAATGGCGGGCCCGCCAACCGCTGACATTTCGTTAGACTGATGCGTACCGGCAGCACCCACACACCTCGCCCATGAACCCGCTTCTGCACACGCACACCACCCCGTTCGACCCATCGATCTATGCGGAGCGCCGCACGCGGTTGGCCAAGGCACTGGGCCCCAATGCGGTGGCCATCATTCCGACCGCGCCCGAACGTCCGCGCAACCGCGACGCCGACTTCCCGTACCGGTTCGACAGCTACTTTTTTTATCTGTGCGGGTTCACAGAGCCCAACGCCTGTCTGGTCATCGACGCCAGCGGACACACCCGTTTGTTATGCCAGCCCAAAGATACCGAACGCGAGATCTGGGACGGCTATCGCCTCGGCCCCCAAGATGCCCCCTCTGCGCTGGGTGTGGCTGTTGCGGAGGACATTCGCGATATGGACCGGTTCATCCCCCAGTGGCTAGAGAACAAGGACGTGGTGTGGTGGCCCTTTGCGACCCACGAACGCTTGAGTCAGCAGGTTGACGGCTGGCTCGATCAGGTTCGTGCCAAGGCCCGCACCGGCGTTCGGTGCCCCGACACTCAACGCGATCTATGTGCCTTAATGGACAACATGCGCGTGGTGAAAGACCGCCACGAGCTGGACACGATGCGCCGCGCCTCCGCCATCAGTGCGGGCGCACACATCCGAGCCATGCAGCGCAGCGCGCGTGACCTCCGGGCAGGCGCCGACCTGCGTGAGTACCACCTTGAGGCCGAGTTGCTGCATGCCTTTCGTGATGGCGGGTCGCAGTTTCCCGCTTACACGTCAATCGTTGCGGCGGGTGCAAACGCCTGCGTGCTGCACTACCGCGCGGGCAATGCCGCAGTGAAATCTGGCGACTTGGTCCTGATTGATGCCGGCTGTGAACTCGACGGTTACGCCTCGGACATCACAAGGACCTTTCCCGCAAACGGTCGCTTCTCTGGTCCCCAGCGCGATGTGTACGCATTGGTATTGGCCAGCCAAGATGCTGCGGTCGCGGCAACGCGCGCGGGCGCCCGATTCAACGACCCGCACGAGGCAACGCTCAAGGTGCTGGCGCAAGGACTGCTTGACCTCGGCATCTTGAAGGGCGACCTGGTCGGCTCTGCCGATGATGTCATCGCAAACAAGGCCTACACCCCGTTTTACATGCACCGCACCAGCCACTGGCTGGGGCTGGATGTACACGACTGTGGCGCCTACAGTGACCCGGCTATGGGCGATGCCGCGCCGCAAAGCCGTACCCTGGCGTCGGGCATGGTTTTAACCATTGAACCCGGCCTTTACATCCGTCCACAGCCGGATGTGCCCGAAGCGTTTCACCACATCGGCATTCGCATTGAAGACGACGCCGTGGTGACCGACGTTGGCTGCGAGCTCATCACGCGAGGCGTGCCCGTGGCCATTGATGCCATTGAAGCCTTGATGGCCGATTGAATTTTGGCAACTGACGCGACACAGGCGCGGGTGGTCAGCGTCCACGTTGGGCAAGCCAGCGGCCTGATGGTGGGAGGCAGGCGCGTTCTGACGGCCATCCGCAAAACGATGCAACATGGGCCCACCGAGGTCCGGCCATTGGGCTTGATCGGCGACGAACAGGTGGACCTCAGCTACCACGGCGGCCTTGACCAAGCCATTTATGCCTACCCCGTCGAGCACTTGGCTTTTTGGACCGCACAACGTGCACAACACGCACCGTCCCTTTTTGAGGCCGCTGTTGAGCCCGGAATGGTTGGGGAAAACCTCGCCATCAGCGGGCTGCTCGAGACCGAGGTGTACGTGGGCGACACCCTACAGGTTGGCGCCGACGTTGTGCTTCGCGTCACCCGCTATCGCGAGCCCTGTAGCAAATTCAACGCGGTGATGGGATATCCGCAGGCCGCAAAAACCATGATTCAAAATGCCTTTACTGGGTTCTACCTTCGCGTGATCACCCCCGGGTACGTGTGCGCGGGTGATGTCATCACGCTTAATCCCGGCCCCAGGAGCCTGTGTATCGCCGACATGGCACGCGGCAAATGGGCGAAACACGCCAACGATTGAAGGGCGCCATTGCACCCCAAAAAGTCAAAGGCCTATTGCCTATAGCAATATATTAGGCACGCCACAGGTTAGAAACAACTGCCTACAATCCCACTACGCGCTCAGGTTCCCACTGTTTGGGCACCGCGCTTACCAAGCCTGACTGCTCATGACACAGAATTCATCTGCCGCTGAAAACAAACGTGCTGAACTGCGCCGCGCCGCGCTTGACTACCACGAGTTTCCAACCCCAGGAAAAATAGCCGTTGCGGCAACCAAGCAACTGACCAATCAACGTGACCTCGCCTTGGCCTACTCCCCAGGTGTCGCCGCCCCTTGCGAGGAAATCGTTGCCGACCCAGCCAACGCGTTTCGCTACACCAGCCGTGGCAACTTGGTTGGCGTCATCACCAACGGCACCGCGGTTTTGGGGCTGGGTGACATCGGCCCATTGGCGTCGAAGCCAGTCATGGAGGGCAAGGGCGTCCTCTTTAAGAAATTCGCCGGCATCGACGTCTTTGATATCGAAATCAACGAGCGTGACCCCGAGAAGTTGGTTGAGATCATCGCCGCGCTTGAGCCAACATTCGGCGGCATTAACCTTGAGGACATTAAGGCGCCCGATTGCTTTTACGTTGAGCGCAAGTTGCGCGAGCGGATGAAAATTCCCGTCTTCCACGACGACCAACACGGGACGGCGATTGTGGTGGGTGCCGCTTTCATGAACGGGCTGAAGGTTCTGGGCAAAGACCTCAAGCAGGTCAAGCTGGTCACCTCCGGTGCGGGTGCGGCTGCGCTGGCCTGTTTGAACCTGCTGGTCAAACTCGGTTTGCCACGCGAAAACATTTGGGTCACCGACTTGGCCGGTGTGGTTTACGAGGGCCGCACAGAGTTGATGGACGATGACAAGGCGCAGTTCGCCCAAGTCACCGATGCGCGCACCTTGAGCGACGTCATCAAAGGGGCTGACGCATTTTTGGGCCTCTCCGCCGCAGGTGTTTTGAAGCCTGAAATGGTCGCGGCAATGGGTGAGCGCCCGCTGATTTTTGCTTTGGCCAATCCGTCCCCCGAGATTCTGCCGGAGGATGTCAAAGCGGTTCGTGATGATGCGGTTATGGCAACCGGACGCACCGATTACCCCAACCAAGTCAACAACGTTTTGTGTTTCCCCTACATCTTCCGCGGCGCGTTGGATGCTGGCGCATCGACCATCACCGATGAGATGGAAATCGCCGCCGTGCACGCGATTGCCGAGTTGGCGCAAGCGGAACAAAGTGAGGTCGTTGCCGCTGCTTACGCCGGCGAAAAGCTGGCGTTTGGACCCGAGTACCTCATTCCAAAGCCTTTTGATCCCCGCCTGATGATGAAGATCGCACCAGCGGTGGCGCAAGCGGCAGCTGACAGTGGTGTGGCAACCCGCCCCATCACTGACATGGCGGCTTACATGGAACGTTTGCAAAGCTTTGTGTTTGCGTCGGGCACGCTGATGAAGCCGATTTACGCGGCGGCTAAAGCCGCACAAATGAAGCGCGTTGCTTACTCAGAGGGCGAAGACGAGCGTGTTTTGCGCGCC
>Ga0102889_1000833_pt1 | contig 12059 bp, 8 predicted proteins | sample Colrivmet1551A02_FD_84505 | JGI IMG/M metagenome (GOLD analysis project Ga0102889, IMG submission 84505) | Estuarine microbial communities from the Columbia River estuary - metaG 1551A-02 | ecosystem: Environmental > Aquatic > Marine > Intertidal zone > Estuary | place: USA: Columbia River...
CAATAATCGAAATATCGAAAGTACCACCACCCAGATCGTACACAGCAACCACGCTGTCACCAGAGGTTTTATCTATACCGTAGGCCAGCGCCGCAGCAGTGGGCTCGTTGATAATACGCTTAACATCTAAGCCGGCAATGCGACCTGCGTCTTTGGTGGCCTGACGCTGGGAGTCGTTAAAGTAGGCAGGCACAGTAATTACTGCTTCTGATACGGTCTCACCCAGATAGTCTTCGGCGGTTTTCTTCATTTTCTTTAGAACTTCAGCCGAAATCTGTGGCGCTGCTTTGCTCTCGCCTTTGATCTCTACCCAGGCATCGCCATTGTCTGCTTTAACGATTTTGTAGGGCACCATTTTGATATCTTTCTGCACTACATCGTCTTCAAAGCGACGACCTATAAGACGCTTGACCGCATACACTGTATTGTGAGGATTAGTTACCGCTTGGCGCTTGGCTGACTGGCCTACTAAAATTTCCCCTTCATCAGTGAAAGCCACTACTGAGGGAGTAGTTCTCGCCCCCTCGGCATTTTCAATCACCTTGGGCTTATCGCCTTCGAGAACCGACACACAAGAGTTGGTGGTTCCCAAATCAATTCCGATAATCTTTCCCATTTTCTGTTTCTCCGTTACTTATTTGTAAATATTTAACTGCTTGTTGGGTATTTGGGTGCGATTTATAAAAATTCAAGGGTCGCAGCCAGTATTGAGTGTTTTTTTATGCTTGGGAAACCACCACCATGGCAGGCCTTACCAGCCGACCATTGAGGCTGTAGCCTTTCTGGAACACATCCATCACAGTGTTATGTTCCAAATCGGGATTGGGCACCATGCTTACCGCCTGATGTAGCTCGGCGTCAAAGGGCTGGCCAGCTGGGTCTATAGCTTCAATTTTGTACCTGGTGAGCACGTCCATAAAGGACTTTAAGGTCAGCTCCAGCCCCTCGGCGACGGCTTTCTGCCCCTCATCGGCACTATCTATAGCGGCCAGCGCACGCTCAAGATTGTCGACTACTGGCAGCAGATCTGCGGCAAACTTGTCCAGCGCATACTTGTGGGCATTTTCAACGTCTCGCTCGGCGCGACGACGCACATTCTGCATCTCCGCCTGTACCCTGAGTACCTGATCATTGGCTGTGGCTACCTGAGCCTTTAACTGTTCTGTTTCCGACTGCTGCTCCTGCTGAGCTGCCTCGGCATCCATTTCGTCCACAAGCTCAGCTTCAATCTCGGCATTAACCTCATCTAAGGTTGCCTTGATGTTTTCTTCTGTCGAAGAGGTCTGTGGTTCATCATTTGCTGCAGTTTTTTCATCATTGTTGGTTTCTTCTGACACGCCAACTCCTCACTTTCTGTTCATTGGGTTGATCCTGCGGATCCTTATATTCACTCTGTTTCTAGATATGGGGACAAACTATTGAGTTTCAAGCGATTGCTTAACATCAATCTGTTCTGTATAAACCTAAATTGACTTTTAGCTGATTAAAATACCTTGCTGCTATCGATAAATATCAATAATTACACTCTGGTAGAGTCTCTGGAAATAGAATTTTCCGCGGGCACTACGGCCATAACAGGTGAAACTGGTGCCGGTAAGTCTCTGGTGCTGGATGCTCTGGGTATGGCGCTGGGTGACCGCGCAGATGCTGGCACTATTCGTCATGGTAAAGATCGCGCCGAAATCACTGCAACCTTCGATATAAAAGGCCTCGAGGAGGCTAACAGCTGGCTGGATGCGCATGATTTTAGTGTAGATGAGCAGTGCATTCTGCGCCGCATCTATACTACAGAGGGGCGCTCCAGAGGCTATATCAATGGCCAGAGCTGCACCATGCAGCAACTGCAACAGCTCGGCGAAATGCTGACTGACATTCACAGCCAGCACGAACATCAATCGCTGCTGCGTCGAGAAACCCATCGCAAACTTCTAGATGACTATGCCAGCGCCTCAGATTTAGCCGCTCAGGTCGCTGCGGACTACCGCCAGTGGCATGCTGCGGATAAAAAGCTACGCAGCCTGATGGAACGCTCGGATGAGTTGATTGCCCGCAAGGATTTATTGAGCTTCCAGGTCAATGAGCTACAGCAGCTGGATCTGCAACCAGAGTCACTGAATAAGTTGGAGACTGAGCAGCAAACATTGGCCAATGCCGAGCAAATTTTGCAGGAGAGCCAGAGCGTGCTGGCAATCTGTGATCAAAATGAAGGTTTTAATGTGCGCGACGGTCTCAACCGTGCGCTGTCTACCCTGGCTGGGCTTAAACACAAGCCTGAAGCTCTGTCTAACGCTGAAGAACTGCTGCAGAGCGGTCTTATTCAGATTGAGGAAGCCACTCGGGAAATCGAGAGCCATGTGGATCGCTTTGAAGCTGACCCCCAGCGTTTGCAGCAGGTAGAGGAGCAGCTGGCGGTGATTTTCCAGTTAGCGCGCAAGCACAGAGTTAATTCGGATCAGTTAGCGGAGACGCTGACAGAGCTAGAGACAGAGTTGCAGAGCCTACAGGATGGCGGTGAGAGTATCGATGCTCTGCAACAGCAGTTGACCGAGCTAGCATCTGCCTATGAGGCTTCGGCGCAAAAGTTAAGCGCTGTTCGCCAGCAAGCCGCCCAAACCATGGCAGCAGAAATCAATCAGCAACTGCAGAAACTCTCTATGGAGGGTGCTGAGCTATTGGTGCAACTCAAACCTGTATCTGAGGGCGAGTTCCGCGCCAGCGGTCTTGAGGAAGTTGAGTTTGTAATTGCCACTAATCCAGGCCAGCCTCATAAGCCATTGGCCAAGATTGCCTCAGGTGGTGAACTCTCTCGGGTGAGCCTAGCCATTCAGGTGGTGGCGGCCGGGCACTCTAAGATCCCTACGCTGGTATTTGACGAGGTAGATGTGGGCATTGGTGGCAGTACGGCGGATATTGTTGGGCAGTTGCTGAAGACACTGGGTGATCGGGGCCAGGTGATTAGCGTGACTCACCAACCTCAGGTGGCGGCTCACGCCCATCATCATTATCGGGCCAGCAAGGTGATTGAGGCAAATAATGCTGAGTCATTGATGGTTGCGCTGGATCGTCAGCAGCGGGTAGATGAGTTGGCTCGTATGTTGGGTGGAGCTCAGGTGACAGATCAGACGCTTTCTCATGCTTCGGAATTGCTTTCATTGGCATCTAACTAAAGTTATCTCGCCTTAAACTCCTTCTCTAAGCGTCCCGAACGTCCTGCTATAGTAGACGTAATTACCAGTTCAGATCAGTGGCATGGAAGTCATTACCTATGGATAATTTTTTAGAATTTTACGATATAGAACCCAACGCAAAACGCGCAGCCTGGGTAGTTGATCGATGTAGTGGCCCCAAGCACACACTGCACACCATTGTGCCATCGGGATTTGCAAGCTATGTGCGCATTTGCCACCCTGGTTGGTCTTTTGACGCTTTAGACCCAAACGATGAAGAAGGCTGGGCGGCGCTTCGCGCTGGGTGGGTCGATGAGGAAAAGTTAACTCCTGTTCGATGGGATGACGTCGAAATCGCCAACAACCGACGCCCCCACCGGCTGATGCAATCTCTTCAAACCTTTCCATTCATTACCCAAGAACCTGGTACGGCGGGCATCGATAGGCCCTTAGAGGGTGAATTAACCGTAGATATGATGGAGAGCCTGTTTGCGATCCTTGCTGAAATAGGTGGCCCTAATCAGGAAGTCTTGTGTGGTATCTGGGAAGGGTTCAATCTTCCTATATACCTCCAGGCAAAGGCAAAGTTTGAGACCTACACCGGACAACAAAGCTATTTACTCTTCAGCTCTACATTATCTAGGCTTAGAGGCTGCTGGCTAGCAGCCTATGAACAGGCAGTTAATCGTCTGGGTATTGAAGTAGCTGGCCTAGTTCCCAATGCGATATGGCCAACAACCTGCGATTGGTTCTTGGCCAGCCCCTACAACAGACCATCATCCTACTTTGGTGGATCAACAACCATTGTTAATAAAATATTGCATTCTGAGGTTCTCGAAACCTATAAGGCCTTGCCTGGTGACGATATTTATAAGTAGTCACATAGGCAAATGCCTTTCTCCAAAATAAGTCGCACTGCTAGCAATTACTTACAACCGCTGTTGCCGGATTTGGAATGGTTATGGGCTGGGGTCCCGTGTATACCCACCCAGGAGGATCGACAAAATTTAGAACAAAAAAAATCCCCGGCTGCAGTGCAGGCGGGGATTTTTTATTGCGACTGAGAATTAGGCTTCTGGAGCTTCTTCTTCAGTCGACTCAGCGGCAGCTGGTGCTTCTGGGACTGTGCCCTCTTCCAGCTGAGCTTCTTTGATGGACAGCTTAACGCGGCCGCGGTTGTCGATTTCGAGAACCTTAACGCGAACGTCCTGACCTTCGCTCAGGTAATCGGTTACCTTGGCAACACGCTCCTGGGCGATCTGGCTGATGTGAACCAGTCCGTCTGTACCCGGCATAAAGTTAACGAAGGCACCGAAGTCTACGATGCGAACCACTTTACCCTCGTAGATGGTACCTGGCTCTGGGTCGGCGACGATTGCGTTGATCGCTTCCATCGCTGAGTTCAGGCCATCTGTGTCTTCGGAGTAGATCTTAACTGCGCCATCGTCTGTGATGTCGATGGTTGAGTTGTGCTCGTCACAGAGTGAACGGATGGTTGCTCCGCCCTTACCAATAACGTCGCGGATCTTGTCTGGGTCGATTTGCATCAGGCCCATGCGAGGTGCGGTTTCAGCAACTTCGTCACGGCCTGCGGCTATGACTTTGTTCATTTCGTCGAGGATATGCAGACGAGCTTCCATGGCTTGCTCTAGGGCAATTTCCATAATCTCTTCGGTAATACCTTCGATTTTGATATCCATCTGCAGTGCAGTGATACCTGCAGCTGTACCAGCCACTTTAAAGTCCATGTCGCCCAGGTGATCTTCGTCGCCCAGAATATCGGTCAGTACTGCGTAGCCTTCGTCTTCTTTAACCAGACCCATGGCAATACCGGCAACTGGTGCTTTCAGAGGTACACCAGCATCCATCAGTGCCAGGCTTGAGCCACAAACTGAGGCCATTGAGCTTGAACCATTAGATTCGGTGATTTCTGATACCACGCGCATGGCGTATGGGAAGTCTTCCTGTGAAGGCAGTACGGCGTTGATACCGCGACGAGCCAAACGACCGTGGCCTACTTCACGACGGCTAGTGAAACCAATACGGCCACATTCGCCTACTGAGTAGGGAGGGAAGTTGTAGTGCAGCATGAAGGGGTCGTCACGGCGGCCTTCCAGAGCATCGATCATCTGTGCATCACGGGTTGAACCCAATGTTGCAGCAACGATGGCCTGAGTTTCACCACGGGTAAACAATGATGAACCATGAACCTTGTCCAGGATGCCTACTTCTACGTTGATAGCACGAACTTTCTTGGTGTCACGGCCATCAATGCGCGGCTCACCACGGATGATACGACCACGAACAATGGTTTTCTCAAGCTTTTTGAAGGCATCTTTCATGTCTTCTTCTGAGTGACCATCTTCGCTTGCCAGTTCTGCAATAGCGCGATCGCGAAGACCGTTAATTGAGGCAACACGAGCCTGCTTGTCTACCACCTGGTAGGCTGCGTCCAGTTCGGCGCCAACTGCTGCTTTAAGGGCGTCTTTCAGTTCAATGTTTTCTTCTTCTGCCTGCCAGTCCCAGCGAGGCTTGCCCGCTTCAGCGGCCAGCTCTTCAATCACGCTGATAACAGCTTGCATCTCCTGGTGAGCGAACAGTACGCCACCCAGCATAATATCTTCTGACAGTTCGCTGGCTTCTGATTCAACCATCAATACTGCGTCTTTAGTACCGGCAACAACCATATCCAGTGATGAGCCTTCCAGCTCTGAGTAGGTTGGGTTCAGCAGGTAGCCTTGCTCTTCGGTGTAACCTACACGAGCGCCGCCAACTGGGCCGTTAAAGGGGATACCTGAAATAGACAGTGCTGCAGAGGTACCGATCATTGCGGCGATATCTGGATCAATGTTTTTCTCGGCTGACATCACAGTACAAACAACCTGTACTTCGTTTTTAAAGCCGTTGGGGAAAAGAGGACGGATCGGGCGGTCGATCAGGCGCGATGTCAGTGTCTCTTTTTCGTTGGGGCGACCTTCACGCTTGAAGAAGCCACCGGGGATTTTGCCCGCTGCGTAAGCTTTCTCAATGTAATGAACGCCCAGTGGGAAGAAATCCATTCCCGGCTTGGCTTCACGTGCGCCAACTACAGTACAGAGTACTGAGGTGTTATCGATTGAACATAAAACTGCACCAGTTGCCTGACGGGCAATACGGCCAGTTTCTAGAGTTACGGTATGGTTGCCGTATTGAAACTTCTTAATTAAAGGAGTCATATTTTTACCTTTGTATTTTTACCAATTAGCGCCTTTCTGCATGCCCTGTGCGCTGCTCGGGTTACTTATGGCTGCCAGCATTGACAGCCATAAGTAACTCGATCAGCAAAGATAGGGACATAGCATTGGGGCGATTAAATTATGTGCTCTTAGAAATGAATGCGGCCCCTAGTTTAACAGGAGCCGCACCGAGAACACTTATCGACGTAAACCAAGCTTTTTGATCAACGCGGAATAACGCTCTGCATCTTTGCTCTTTAAGTAGTCGAGCAACTTGCGACGCTGGTTAACCATGCGAATCAGACCACGACGTGAGTGGTGATCTTTTTTGTGATCACCAAAGTGACCCTGTAGCTTGTTGATGTTTACGGTTAGCAGTGCAACCTGTACTTCGGGTGAACCTGTGTCATTTTCGCAGGTTGCGTGTTCAGTAACGATTGCTGCTTTTTCTTCTGCACTCAGTGCCATGATACTTTCTCCAATATGCGGGTTAGTTAAATTCAGGTTGCCCGCGCATATTTACAGACAACCTATTACAAATTTTTGGGTAGTTAGCTCTCAACTACTAATCTTTTCGGGGCTACTTTACCGTCTTCGGTAACTGTTCCAACACCTAAAAAAGTGCCGCCCTCGCGAAAGACGCGCACTATATCGCCTTCTTGTCCATTGCGAAAGGCCTGTGTCGACATTACTTCCTGGCCCAGCTGGAAATATCCGGCCACAATTTCACTCAATTCCACGGCCATTCTGTCGGCAACTGCTATATCCATGGGCTTGAGCAGATAGTCTAGGTCCGCCGGCTGTTCGCAACCTTCACGGATTTTTTCTAGCTCTGGCAGCGTCAAGGTCTCTTCATGGGTAAAAGGCCCGGCGATATGGCGGTGCAACGCACTGACATGAGCGCCACAGCCTAGCGCCACTCCCAGATCCTCTGCCAGGCTGCGCACATAGGTGCCTTTGCTGACATGAACCTCTACATCCAACTCAGCCTGGGGGCCGGGGCGGAAATCGAGAATTTGGTACTTATAAACAGTAATATCTCTGGCTTCGCGCTCTACTTCAATGCCCTGGCGCGCCAGCTTATAGAGGGGCTGACCATTGTGCTTCAGTGCTGAATACATGGATGGCACCTGCTGGATATCACCGCGAAAGGCGTCTATAGCCGTTTCGATTTGATCCTGGGTTAGCCCTGAGGCATCTGCCTCTGCAACAATATCGCCATCGCAATCACCGGTTTCCGTGGCTACGCCCAGAGTAAAGGTACTGCGATAATGCTTGTCGGAGTCCAACAGAAACTGGCTAAATTTGGTCGCTTCGCCCAAGCAGATCGGCAATACTCCGGTAGCCAGTGGATCCAGTGCACCTGTATGCCCTGCCTTGTTGGCATCAAATAGGTTCTTCACCCGCTGTAATGCCTGATTGGACGAGAGGCTCAGAGGTTTGTTGAGCAGGAATATACCGTTGATCGAACGACCGCGATTGCGTCTGCGAGCCAAGTCTAGCTTTCCTCGCTGTCAGTCTCTTCTGCCACAGGGCTCTCTTTAGAGACAGCCAAATCAATTAGGGCAGACAGATGCTGACCACGGCGGCCAGACTCGTCAAAAAAGAAGGTTAACTTAGGCGTGATTCGCAGCTTGATACTTGAGGCCAGCAGTTTACGCAAATAGCCAGAGGCGCCATTGAGCGCGCCAATACCCTGATCAATTTCATCTTGACTGCGCTCACCCACAAAGCTGATATGAATCTTTGCGTAGGCCAGATCTCGACTAATATCCACATCTGTCACGCTGAGCATACCCACTCTGGGATCCCGCACATTGTCGCGTATCAGCACTGCCAACTCCTGTTGGACAGCATCTGATACTCGCTCAGCTCTGGTAAATTCTCTTGGCATCTATATCCTGACCGCTGTTACAGCGAGCGCTCTACCTGAGTGACGTCGTAGACTTCAATCAGATCGCCCGCTTTAACATCGTTGTAATCCTTAACGCCGATACCACATTCCATACCGTTGCGAACATCCGCGGCCTCATCTTTAAAGCGGCGCAGAGATTCCAGCTCGCCCTGATAGATAACCACATCGTCGCGCAGTACACGGATTGGTTTGTTGCGATACACAGTACCTTCAATAACCATACAGCCGGCAATTGCACCAAACTTGGGTGAACGGAACACGTCGCGCACTTCGGCGATACCCACAATTTCTTCGCGGGTTTCAGGGGCCAACATACCAGACAGCGCCTGTTTAACTTCGTCAAGAAGGTTGTAGATTACGCTGTAGTAGCGCACTTCAACCTCTTCTTTCTCAGCCAGGGCACGGGCAGATCCGCCAGCACGCACATTAAAGCCCAGCACAATAGCGCCAGTTGTCAGCGCCAGGTTGATATCGGATTCGGTAATGCCTCCCACACCGGAAGCAACAATATCTACAGCAACCTCGTCGGTAGCAAAATCGTGCAGTGCACTATTAATAGCTTCAAGAGAGCCGCGCACATCGGTCTTAACAATAAGGTTGAGCTTGTTGACCTGCTCTACACCCATATCGGTAAACATATTTTCTAGCTTGGCGGCCTGCTGACGCGACATACGCTCATGACGTGCTTTATTGGTGCGCAACTCGGCAATTTCTTTGGCCTTGCGCTCATCGGCAACCACAAAAAACTCATCGCCCGCATTGGGGGTCTCATCCAGTCCCAGTATCTCTACAGGAATGGACGGACCAGCTTCGGTAGTCGGCTTCTTGGCTTCGTCGGTCATAGCGCGAATTTTACCCACGCTCTCACCGGCTAGCATAAAGTCGCCTTTGCGCAATGTTCCCTGCTGAACCAGTGCTGTGGCCACAACACCACGACCTTTATCAACGCGAGATTCTACAATGACACCGCGGGCTGGGACATCAACCGGTGCTGTAAGCTCAAGTAGCTCAGACTGCAGCAACACAGCTTCTAACAGATCGTCAATGCCTTCACCAGTTTGGGCGGATACTTTAATAAACTGAGTATCGCCGCCCCATTCTTCTGGAATAACATCTTTAGCTGCTAATTCGGTGGTGACACGCTCTGGGTCAGCACCCTCTTTATCCATTTTGTTAATGGCAATAACAATGGGCACACCAGCAGCGCGCGCGTGTTGAATCGCCTCTTCAGTCTGCGGCATCACGCCATCATCGGCGGCGACCACCAGAATCACCACATCGGTACTCTGGGCACCACGGGCACGCATTGCGGTAAAGGCGGCGTGTCCGGGAGTATCCAAGAATGTGATCATGCCTTTGGGCGTGTCCACATGGTAGGCACCAATATGCTGGGTAATACCACCGGCTTCGCCAGAGGCAACCCTTGACTCTCTAATGTAGTCCAGCAGTGAAGTCTTACCATGGTCTACATGGCCCATCACTGTGACAATAGGAGCTCGAGGAGCTTCATCACCCTCAGACTTAATGTTTTCAAATTCTTTGGCCAGCTCGTCTTCTACGGTTTCATCCTGAGCGGCAACTCCAGTGTGTCCAAGCTCTTCAATTACCAGGAAGGCGGTCTCTTGGTCAATAACCTGATTGATGTTGGCCATTACGCCCAGTTTCATCAGCTCTTTGACCACAGCACCAGATTTAATGGCCATGCTCTGCGCTAGTTGGCCCACGGTGAGTTCATCGGGAACTGCGACTTCCAGCACTTTCTTCTCTACTGGTTTCTGGAAGGTATGCTTGTTATCGACTTTAAGAACCACAGAGCTGGTGCGCAGGCGACCTTTTCTGCCGCGCTCATCTAAGCCATCGTCCAGCTGCAGGCGACCTTTCTTTTTGCCACCTTTGCCTAGAGTCTTTTTAATTGTTTTCTTGCCCGGCTTATCGTCATCATCATCGACGGGCTTGCCATGGCGGCGACCCTTATCGTGCACGGGCTCGGAGGCTGGCATGGTCTTGGTAGGCTTAGCGGCTTTTTTGGCTTCACCTGTCTCAAGGGCAGAGGCTGCCTCTGCTGCTTTGCGGGCCTCTTCTTCCAGCTTGGCCTTGGCTGCTTCCTCAGCCGCAGCCTTGGCTTCAACCTCTGCCTTGCGGCGATTTTGAATAGCGGTCTGACGTCTCTCTTCTATATCGTCAATACCTGAGCTTTTGACTAGCTTTCGCTCAGGGCTGGCCTCTTCTGCTGGGGCTTCCTGTTCTGTGGGCTCGGCTGCTTCGGCGGCCTCAGCTGCTGCCAGTGCCGCGGCTGCGGCCTCTTCTTCAAGGCGCGTTTTTTCTTCGGCTTCCGCTGCAGCCTGAGTCTCTAACTCCTCGTCGCTGCGCTTGATATAGGTGCGCTTTTTACGCACTTCAATATTAACGGTTTTGCGATTGCCAGATTTCAATGTGCTGACAGTCTTGCGCCGCAATGTGATTTTCTTTGGCTCTGCAGAGCTTGCTCCGTGGAGGCTCTTCAGATAGGCCAGCAGTGTTTGCTTTTCTTCATCGGAGACGGTCGCATCGGCGGAGCCGTGGCTCAGCCCAGCCTCTTTCATTTGCATTAGCAAACGATCGACAGATGCGCCTACGGTTTTTGCCAGTTCACTTACTGTAACTTCAGCCATTATTTTTCCTCTAGTACCGCTCGACTAATTACTCGCCTTGCTCTTCTGCAAACCAAGGTGCACGAGCAGTCATGATCAATGCTGCTGCTTTCTCTTCATCCATACCATCTACATCCATCAGATCATCTACAGCCTGCTCAGCCAGATCTTCCATGGTAATAATGTTCTTTGCGGTCAGCTTGTATGCCAGTTCCGAATCCATACCTTCCATAGTCAGAAGGTCCTCGGCGGGCTGCACATTGGATAGCTGCTCTTCGCTGGCCAGGGCCATGGTTAAAAGAGCATCTTTAGCTCGAGCGCGCAGCTCTTCAGCAATATCCTCATCAAAGCCTTCGATTGCACTCATCTCCTCTAGGGGAACATAGGCAACTTCTTCAATGCTGGTAAAACCTTCTTCAACCAGAACAACAGCAACATCTTCATCTACGTCCAGTGCGGTCATCAGACTCTCAACAAAGTTTGATGATTCATCATCATGCTTCTGCTGGGCATCTTCAATGGTCATAACATTGATATTCCAGCCGGTCAGCTCAGAGGCCAGACGTACATTCTGTCCGCCTTTGCCAATTGCCTGGGCCAGGTTTTCATCATTGACGGCTACATCCATGGTGTTGCTGTCTTCATCGACAACAATGGACTCAACCTCTGCGGGCGCCATGGCATTGATTACCAGCTGGGCCGGGTTATCGTCCCAGAGCACAATATCAACACGCTCATCATCCAGGTCGTTAGAGACTGCCTGAACTCGCGCTCCGCGCATACCCACACAGGCTCCAACCGGATCGATACGGGCGTCTTTACTCTTTACTGCGATTTTGGCGCGCTGCCCCGGATCGCGGGCGGCACCTTTAATTTCGATAATTCCTTCAGCAATTTCCGGCACTTCGATCTGGAATAACTGAATCAGCATCTCTGGCGCTGCACGGGAAACCAGCAGCTGTGGACCGCGAGTCTCTTCGCGGATAGCTGTCAATATCACCCTGGTGCGGTCATTGATGCGGAAGATTTCACGGCCCACTAACTCTTCACGGGGCAGCATACCCTCAGCATTTTCGCCAAAGTCTACAACTATGTGGTCGCGGGTCACTTTTTTGACGGTGCCGCTGAGCAG
>Ga0102889_1000853_pt1 | contig 11846 bp, 9 predicted proteins | sample Colrivmet1551A02_FD_84505 | JGI IMG/M metagenome (GOLD analysis project Ga0102889, IMG submission 84505) | Estuarine microbial communities from the Columbia River estuary - metaG 1551A-02 | ecosystem: Environmental > Aquatic > Marine > Intertidal zone > Estuary | place: USA: Columbia River...
AACTGCAAGCTTTACACCTCCAAATGTATTAAATTGATTAACGTGGATTTTTGATTTTAGATTGTAATTCTTAGCTGCCGTTAAAATACGTTTTGTGTCTACTAGATCGAAGTATCCTTTTTCACAAAAAACATCGATAAAATCTGTTAAATTTTCTTGACTAATTTTAGGCAGCATTTCATTGATTATTAAATCAACATAAGCTACTTTGTTGGTTTTGTATTGTTCAGGAACAGCATGTGCACCTAAAAAAGTTGACTTTATTTTTAACTCTGAATGATGTTTAATGCTTCGAATGACGCGTAACATTTTCAATTCAGCATCCGTAGTCAATCCGTAGCCAGATTTGATTTCTAGCGCGCCTGTACCTAAGCGGATTAGCTTTTCAATTCGATCAATAGACTGTTCAAAAAGATCATCTTCAGAAGTGTTTTGAAGGGTTTTAGCAGAGTTTAAAATACCTCCACCACGTTTTGCAATCTCTTCGTAACTCAATCCATTAATGAGATCTACAAACTCTTGACTGCGATTTCCGGCATACACTACATGAGAATGACTATCGCACCAACACGGTAATATCAATCGGTCGGTTGCATCAATGATTTCATCACCATTTTGAGCTCTAAAATCTGTCATTGAGCCAAAATCTGATATACAATCGTTTTGTACAATCAAAAAAGCATTGTTGATTTTCGGTAGGGTTTTCATCGCATCACCAGCTACGCTTTTTTGTCCTTGGGGGCGGACTTGAAGCAATTCTCGAATATTGACAAAAACAGTGCGCATCGTTTTAGTTAAAGCTGCCTGTCATGTCTTCGGGCTTTACCCAAGCATCGTATTCTTCGGCGGTGACATAGCCTAAATTAATGGCTTCCTCGCGAAGCGTAGTGCCATTCTCGTGCGCTGTATTAGCTATTTCAGCTGCTTTATAATACCCGATTTTGGTATTCAAAGCTGTCACTAACATCAATGAGTTGTTGAGCAATCTTTTGATCACTTTATGGTTGGGTTCAATTCCTGATGCACAGTGTAGTTCAAAACTCGCGCAAGCATCTCCTATGAGTTGTGCAGATTGTAGAAGATTGGCAGCCATCATCGGTTTGAAAACATTCAATTCGTAGTGGCCTTGTGCGCCGCCCACAGCAATAGCCATATCATTGCCCATAACTTGAGCACAAACCATGGTTAGTGCCTCGCATTGAGTAGGGTTTACTTTTCCTGGCATTATTGAACTTCCAGGCTCGTTTGCAGGAATGGTTATTTCTCCAATCCCGGAGCGAGGACCAGAAGCCATCAAACGTATATCATTTGCAATTTTATTGAGTGAAACCGCCAATTGTTTTAATGCACCATGGCTTTCCACTACAGCATCATGTGCTGCTAAAGCTTCAAACTTATTCTTAGCTGTAATAAATGGGAGTCCTGTAAATTTTGCAATATATTTTGCGACCATTACATCATAACCTTTGGGCGTATTAAGGCCAGTCCCTACTGCTGTTCCCCCAAGAGCCAATTCGCTTAGGTGCTCCAAGGTATTTTTTAGAGCCTTAAGACCATGGTCTAGCTGAGAAACATAGCCTGAAAATTCTTGTCCAAGTGTTAGCGGTGTTGCATCCATAAGGTGAGTTCGTCCAATTTTTACAACGTTTTTAAAATCTTCAGATTTTTGGCGTAGTGTATTTCGAAGTTGCTCTACACCAGGTATTGTTACTTCTATGATTTTTTTGTAACCCGCAATATGCATTCCGGTTGGGAACGTATCGTTAGACGATTGCGATTTGTTTACATCGTCATTGGGTTGAATCGTTTTTTCGCCCTCTCCAATTGTTTTCCCAGCCAATTGGTGTGCTCTATTAGCGATAACTTCGTTTACATTCATATTGCTTTGTGTGCCAGACCCTGTTTGCCAAATAACCAATGGAAATTGATCGTCGTGTTTGCCTTCCAAAATTTCGTCACAAGCTTTAGCAATCAAATCGCGTTTTTCAGAAGATAAAGTTCCAAGATCACAATTGGTGTATGCAGCGGCCTTTTTTAGATAGGCAAATCCGTATACCAACTCTATTGGCATGGAACCAGAAGGGCCAATTTTGAAATTATTTCTTGAGCGCTCTGTTTGTGCACCCCATATTTTATCTGCAGGAACGTTGACAGCTCCCATTGTATCTTTTTCAATTCTATACTTCATTACAATTGCGAATGGTGTATTACAAATTTAATTTATTTTGAAGTAAAAAGAGCTAAATTTTTAAGCAAATCCTTGAATTACAATGGGGATGTGTATTAAGTGTTAATAATTTTAAAAATTTACATTGTAAAACATTAAATCTTACAGTATATTTGCAGCATACAAAACGATATTATGTTTGAATTTGATCAATATTTAGGATTTTTAGCATTCATGAGTATCTTAACCATTGGGTTTTGGCTCATGATATTTTTGTTGACTTTTGCCATTCCTTATTGGGTTTTTGGTTCAGCAATTGAAAGTTTCAAGGAAAAACGCGCTGCAAAAAAAGCAAAATTGAATGAATAATTCAACCTCTTATAAAACACAAATCCAAGCAACAATGCTTGGATTTTTTTTTACAAAATATCTAAGATTCGTTCTGTGGGACGACCAATTACGGCTTTATTGCCATACACCACAATAGGGCGCTCTATAAGTTTTGGATGGTCTACCATCGCTTGTATAAGCTCTGCGTCAGAAAGATTTTTTCCTTTAAAATTTGACTTCCAAATGGTTTCATTTTGCCGTACCAGTTCCAATGGCGGTATGCCTAGTTTTTCAATAACAGCTTTGAGTTCATCAATAGATAAAGTTGCGTCTAAATATTTGATAATTTTAAACTCTTTTCCAGAATTTTCAAGTGCTTTTACCCCCAATCGGGATTTACTGCACCGGTTGTTGTGGTATATTTTAATCATAGTGTTTGTGGTGTTTCGTCATTTTGCCCCATCATCATAAGATAGGATTTTAAAAAGGGCATGAGCTCACCGTTCATTACGGCATCCACATTGCCTGTTTCGTGAGTGGTACGTACATCTTTTACTAGTTTGTAGGGGTGTAGCACATAGTTTCGAATTTGACTTCCCCATTCAATTTTCATTTTTCCAGCTTCGATGTCTTCACGTTGTGCCATTTGTTTTTTGAGTTCGATTTCGTACAGTTGCGACTTTAGCATTTGTAGTGCTCTGGCACGGTTGTCGTGTTGGGATCGAGTTTCAGAACAAGAAATTTGTATTCCTGTGGGTTTATGCGTGAGTTGCACTTTGGTTTCAACTTTATTTACATTTTGCCCTCCAGCTCCACTTGAGCGCGCTGTGGTAATTTCAATATCAGCAGGGTTGATATCAATTTCTATACTGTCATCAACCAAGGGGTACACATAAACAGACGCAAAACTTGTATGGCGCTTTGCGTTGCTGTCAAAAGGGGAGATACGCACCAATCGATGTACTCCATTTTCGCCTTTTAACCACCCAAAAGCAAAATCACCTTCAATTTGTAGTGTTACGGTTTTTATTCCTGCGACGTCTCCATCTTGAAGATTTAGCTCTTTAATTTTAAATCCTTGTTTTTCGGCATACATTACGTACATCCGCATCAGCATACTGGCCCAATCACAACTTTCTGTCCCTCCAGCTCCTGCTGTGATTTGAAGTACCGCACTCAATCCGTCTCCCTCTTCGGAAAGCATATTCTTAAATTCTAAATCCTCAATGATTTGCTGGGCAGTTTCATAATGAGTTTGCACCTCATTTTCAGAAACATCTCCTTCCTTGAAAAAGTCATAAAAGACTTGAAGTTCGTCTGTATGAGTTTGGGCTTCTTCAAAATCATTTACCCATTTTTTATTAACGCGGATGGATTTCATGATCTGCTCAGCAGTTTTTGAGTCATTCCAAAACTCAGGGGCATAAGTTTTTTCTTCCTCGTTTTGGATTTCGATGCGTTTGGCATCTAAGTCAAAGATACCTCCTTAACGCGCCCAGGCGATCTATAAGATCTTTGATGTGATCGTGTGTTATCATACATAAATATTCGTTTTACAAAAATAGAATTTATAGCACAGAAAGAAAATAATATGTAGTTTTACCTTCAAATTTTTTTTATGCATATTGATTTACGGAGTGATACAGTAACAAAACCATCAAGCGGTATGATGAAGGCGATGGCTAGTGCGCCATTAGGTGATGACGTTTATGGAGAAGACCCCACAGTAAATGCGCTAGAAAAGCGTCTTGCTATTATGTTTAATAAGCCAAAGGCACTTTTTTTTCCAACAGGTACAATGGCTAATCAAGCAGCTATAAAACTGCATACACAGCCTGGGGAACAAGTGATTTGTGATCAATATGCACATATTTATAATTATGAAGGTGGCGGTGCTTCCTTCAACAGTGGAGTATCATGTAAATTAATAGATGGTCATAGAGGAATGATTACTGCTGAGCAAGTTACAGCTGCTATCAACCCTCCTGATTTTTACCACAGCCCATTGACTTCTTTGGTTGCTTTGGAAAATACAACCAATAAAGGAGGTGGTGCTTGTTGGGATTTTAAAGAAATCAGTAAGATTAGATCGGTCTGTCATGCTCATCATTTGGGGCTGCATCTAGATGGTGCTCGACTTTGGAATGCGCTTGAAGTTACGAATGAGAAACCTGAACAGTATGGGGCTGTTTTTGATACAATTTCGGTTTGTTTAAGTAAAGGTTTAGGCTGTCCTGTAGGATCAGTGTTAGTTGGAGATGAAGCGCTTATGGAAAAAGCAATAAGGGTGCGTAAAATGTTGGGTGGCGGTATGCGTCAAGTAGGAGTTTTAGCAGCCGCGGGCCTGTATGCTCTTGACCATAACAGGGAACGATTGTCCGAAGATCATGCTAAAGCTAAAGCTATAGGTCAAGTCCTTCAAAGCACAAGTTATGTCGCTAAGGTTCAGCCAATTGAAACCAATATTGTAATTTTTGAATTAGATTCTGCTGTCGATTCAGCCTATTTTATTGATTCCCTCCAATCTAAAGGTATTCTTTTGAGTAACATGGGCAGTGGTAAATTACGAATGGTAACTCATATGGATTACACGGATCAGATGCATGAAAAACTACTCGAAACCTTGATTGGTATTTAGTTTTTTGTCTACATTTACAGTCCTTAAATCCATTCGTTATGAGAACTTTTTTTCATTCATTTTGTATATTTTTTCTAATTCTTTCTTGTAAACAAGATACAAGTAAAAACACTATGTCAAATACTATTCAAGCGCCAATAACAAAGCAAATTTCTAAAGAATTATCCAAGCACAACGACATCCGCGTAGATGAGTTTTACTGGTTAAAAGATCGTGAAAATCAAGAAGTTATAGATTATCTTAATGACGAAAATAACTATTACGACGCCAAAACAGCCCACACTAAGGATTTTCAAAACTCATTGTTCGAAGAAATGAAATCAAGAATTAAAGAAGACGATTCTTCAGTGCCCTACAAGTTCAATGGCTATTGGTACATCACAAGGTATGAGAAAGGTAAAGATTATCCGATTTACACCCGAAAAAAAGAATCTTTGACAGCTACAGAGGAGCTGTTGTTTGATTGCAATAAAATGGCTAAAGGGCATTCTTATTTTAGGCTCGTTGGGCTTAATATAAGCCCTGATAATGAGCGTGCAGCATTTACATTAGATACCATAGGGCGTAGACAATACACATTGTACATTAAAGACCTGAAATCTGATAAAATTTTAGAGGATAAAGTAGATAATTGTACAGGGGGCAGTACTTGGGCCAATGACAATCAAACCTTATTTTACACATTAAAAAATGAAACTACTTTACGATCAGAGGCTGTTTATAGACATAAACTTGGAACATCTTCATCTGAAGACGTTCTTGTTTTTGAAGAAAAAGACGATACGTTTGGTGTAGGAGTTTACAAGACAAAATCAAAAAAGTACTTGGTTATATCTAGCTACAGTACGCTTACAACTGAATATCAAATTTTGGATGCCAATACGCCTGATGGCAGCTTTAAAGTTTTTCAAGCTCGAACACGTGGCTTAGAATACTCAATTTCTCATTACGGAGATTACTTTTATGTGCTCTCTAATGCAGATGATGCTCAAAATTTTAAATTATCAAAGACAACTGAAAAGCATACAGAGAAAAGATTTTGGAAAGATGTCATACCGCATAGATCTGATGTTTTGTTGGAGGGAATTGATATCTTTAAGGACTATTTGGTTGTTTCAGAGCGGAAAAATGGTCTAAATCAAATTAAGATCAATCGTTGGGATGGGTCCGATAGCTATTATTTGCCCTTTACTAGTGAAACCTACACGGCATACACCACCACAAACATTGACTTTGACACCCACATCCTTCGCTACGGATACCAATCTATGACTACCCCTTCTTCAGTTATAGATTTCAACATGGCAACAAGAGAAAAAACAATAAAAAAAGAGCAAGAGGTTCTAGGAGGTAAGTTCAAAAAAGAAAATTACGTTTCTGAACGTGTTTGGGCTACTGCAAAAGATGGAACTAAAATTCCTATTTCATTGGTAAGGCATAAAGACACTCCTAAAAGTTCTCAAACACCTTTGCTTTTGTACGCCTATGGCTCTTATGGTGCAACAATAGATCCTTACTTTTCAACTGTTCGTTTAAGTTTGTTAGATCGTGGTTTTATCTACGCAATTGCCCATATTCGAGGGGGTCAGTACCTTGGTCGTCAGTGGTACGAGGACGGGAAACTATTAAAAAAGAAAAATACGTTTACAGATTTCATTGATTGCTCAAAATATTTAATTGCACAAGAATACACATCCGCAAAGCACCACTATGCTATGGGTGGAAGTGCAGGAGGTTTGCTCATGGGTGCTGTGATCAATAGGGCACCAGAGCAATACAACGGAGTTGTAGCTGCTGTTCCTTTTGTTGATGTTATTACTACCATGTTGGATGACAGTATTCCTCTTACTACAGGAGAATATGATGAATGGGGCAATCCAAATGAAAAAATATATTACGATTACATGAAATCGTATTCGCCCTACGACAACATCAAAAACCAACAATATCCAAATTTATTAATTACAGCTGGATTACATGACTCACAGGTCCAATATTGGGAACCTGCAAAGTGGGTCGCAAGATTACGACTTCAATCCAATAATACTTCCGATCTGTTTTTGAAAACCAATATGGATGCTGGACATGGAGGTTCGTCAGGACGCTTTGAAGCACTCAAGGAAGTTGCCTCAGAGTATGCTTTTTTATTGGACCTTGAAGCCATCAGTAAATAGAAGTTTAAAAAAATCCTTATTTTTGTTGACCAAACCAATCACATGTCTTTAGAGCATCAACCAAAAATTTTTGATAATATTTTAGAGCTAGTTGGCAATACACCGCTAGTAAAACTCAATACTATAACAAAAACTTTTCGAGGGACTTACATTGCGAAGTTAGAGGCATTTAACCCTGGTCATTCTTCCAAAGACCGCATTGCTCTGCATATCGTAGAGCAAGCCGAAAAAAAAGGTATTTTAAAGCCAGGGGATACAATTATTGAGACGACTTCAGGAAATACGGGGTTCAGTATTGCAATGGTGAGCATGATAAAGGGATATGACTGTGTTTTGGCGGTCAGCTCAAAATCTTCGCCAGATAAAATAGATATGCTAAAAAGCATGGGAGCAAAGGTATACGTTTGTCCTGCAAATGTAAAGGCAGACGATCCTCGTTCGTATTATGAAGTGGCCAAACGTATTCACAAAGAAATTAAAGGATCAGTTTATATAAATCAATACTTTAATGTTTTAAATACAGAAGCTCATTTCAAAACAACAGGTCCAGAAATATGGAACCAAACCGCAGGTAAAATCACACACTTGGTGGCTTGTAGCGGAACAGGAGGAACAATCTCTGGTACAGCTCAATTTCTTAAATCACAGAACCCAGAAATCAAAGTAATTGGTGTAGATGCATATGGTTCTGTTCTAAAGAAATACCACGAAACACGGGAATTTGATTCAAATGAAATATATCCTTACCGTATTGAAGGTTTAGGTAAAAATTTGATTCCAACAGCAACAGATTTTGATGTCATTGACGAATTCATCAAAGTTACTGACGAAGATAGCGCGCATGCGGCTAGAGAATTAGCACAAACCGAAGGCATTTTTGGCGGCTACACATCCGGAGCAGTAGTTCAAGCTGTAAAATTACTTCAAGAACAATACCTATTCAAAGATTCGGATATGATTGTACTGATTTTTCCAGACCACGGATCGCGCTACATGAGTAAGGTTTTTAACGATCAATGGATGGAAGATCAAGGCTTTATGGATAAGAAACTCAAACTGTCAGCCAAAGCCATAGAGATTGTAAAATAATACAATTTACCAAGTCTTCTTTTTTATATTATTTTTCTTGGCATTATATTTTTAAAAATCATTATGTTTTGTATATATTATTGCATAATTTTGAAAAATAATCCATCAAAAAAACATAAATGAGAGACTTATTTGAGAAAATCTACAAGGATAAAGGACCGTTAGGTAAGTGGGCAAGTCAGGCGGAGGGGTATTTTGTATTTCCGAAACTCGAAGGTCAAATTTCAAACCGAATGAAATTTCAAGGTAAAGATGTCATTACTTGGAGTATAAATGATTATTTAGGACTAGCCAATCACCCCGAGGTTCGTAAGGTAGATGCTTCAGCTTCTAATGAATATGGTTCAGCATACCCAATGGGTGCGCGAATGATGTCTGGTCATACTTCGCTTCACGAGCAATTGCAGCAAGAATTGGCTGCTTTTGTAAATAAAGAAGCTGCTTATGTTTTAAACTTTGGCTATCAAGGCATAATGTCCACAATTGATGCTCTATTAGGAAAAGATGACGTCATTGTATATGATGTTGATGCTCATGCATGTATTATTGACGGTGTGCGTTTACATATGGGAAAACGCTTTACCTACAAACACAATGATATTGAAAGTTTAGAAAAAAACCTAGAACGCGCTACTAAGATGGCTGAGCAAACTGGTGGTGGTATCCTCGTGATCTCAGAAGGGGTTTTTGGTATGCGTGGTGAGCAGGGAAAACTGAAAGAGATTGCGGCTTTAAAAAATAAATATAACTTTCGCTTTTTAGTGGATGATGCTCATGGGTTTGGTACTCTCGGTGCAACTGGCGCAGGCGCAGGAGAAGAACAGGGTGTGCAAGACGATATTGATGTGTATTTTGCAACATTTGCTAAGTCTATGGCGAGTACAGGAGCTTTCATAGCAGCGGATAAAGAAATTATAGATTATTTAAAATACAATTTGCGTTCTCAAATGTTCGCAAAATCTTTGCAAATGCAACTTGTAAAAGGGGCCTTAAAACGTTTAGACATGATTAGAACCATGCCTGAACTTAAACAAAACCTTTGGAAGATTGTAAATGCTTTGCAATCAGGTCTAAGAGCTCGTGGTTTCGATTTAGGAACTACTCAAAGTTGTGTTACACCTGTCTATCTGAAAGGAAGCATTCCCGAAGCTATGGCATTGGTTAAAGATTTACGTGAAAATCATGGGATATTTTGCTCAATTGTAGTGTATCCCGTAATTCCAAAAGGTTTAATTTTACTGCGTTTAATCCCTACCTCAATGCATACGTTGGAAGATGTTGAGGAAACTTTGCAAGCGTTTTCAAGTATTAGAGAACGCTTAAATTCAGGTCTATATAAGCGCCTTTCGGCAGCTGTTTCTGCAGCAATGGGAGAGTGATTTCTATAAGACTTTTTTGTATGTACAGCGCTTTTTAATCAATTGCGGATTAAATTCTCTCCATAGTTTTTGAATCGCTTTGTTATCAGACAACTCTGGTGTTCTTCTACATTCTGTAATCCCTTTAGTTTTAAATGTTCTGTGGTATTCACTAAATAAAATTGCGTGAACACCCTTGTTTTGATATTCAGGGTGTATTCCTATTAAAAGAAAATTTACTGATTTAGATTTTTGTGCTTTGATTAAATGAAACAGTCCAAAAGGGATTAGTTTTCCTTTCATTTTTTGAAGTGCTTCTGCAAACGAAGGCATCACAACAGCAAACCCTACCAATTTTTCGTCTGTATTGACGACGAATTTGATATATTCCGGTGCAATAAAATTCAAAAACTTCTTTTTCATAAAGTCCTTTTGAATATCTGTAATTTTCACAAATGATGACAACTCCGAATAGCTCTCATTGAACAAATCAAACATTTGATCTGCATATTGCATCATGTCTTGAGTTTTCTTAAAATTAAGTTCTTTTAAGCCATAACGTTTCTTAATAACAGACTCCAGTCTGTTATAATTCTCAATTCTAATATCTTTAAAAGCATGTTTGTGTTCGAAATATTCTTTTTCAACCTTAAATTCCAAGGCTTCCAAGTGTGTTTTATAATAGGGGTGATTGTACCAAGAAACCATGGTGCCAATGTGGTCAAAGCCATAGGTTAAAACCCCAACTTTATCTAAATTTGAGAACCCTACAGGGCCTTCCATAAAGGCTAAGTTTTGTTGTTTGCCTATTTCTGTGACTTTAGCCAGTAAGGCTCTACTAACTTCCAAATCATCAATAAAATCAAACCAACCAAACCGCATTTTTCGAGTGTTTTGTGTATTGACTTCAATCCAATTGATAATAGCTGCTATACGTCCCACGACTTTTGAACCTCTGTATGCTAAAAATAATTTTAGCTCTGCATCTTTTAGAATTGGGTTTGTTGCTTCATCAAAAATCTTCATTTCTTCCGAAATAATGGGCGGTACCCAATACGGAGATTGTTTGTATAATTTAAAAGGAAATTTCACGAAATTACGTACCCCTTTCTTTGTGCTCACTTCTTTTACACTAAGCATATAGTCTATCCTTCATCAAAATTTTCAACTTTCTTTTTTTTGGAATTTCTTTTTGAGCGTGATTTCCTTTTTCGTTTCTTTTTTCCTGAAGATTTATTTTTGATTTTTAGCTGATCTTCATGGCGATCGATTCGATAAGAAACCCCAAAATTTACTCCAAAAATAGAAGGTGTATCTTTAAAATTCAGAGTTAGTGCAGTATCAAGTTGAAGGTCTTTGTTAAAAAGATAACCACCACCAAAGCGCAGTAAATTATCTGCGTAAAAGTCGCTTTTTATACCTTGAGTTTCTGCAAATACAACCCATTTCGGATTGAATGAGTGTGTTAGTGTTAGAATGTAGTGTAAATCTTGTTGATTTGAACTTATACGGTCCATCATTAGATTGGTCACAAACACCCAGCCTCCATAAAAATTATTTTGAGTAATCAGTGCTGCCCGGTAACTTAATCCTTCAACTCCATCAGCTACGTACGGGTTGCTTTTTGTATCGAAATTAACTCCAGCTGAAACTGCTACCGCAGGTATGAGTTGCTTCCATTTAAAACCTCGATTAGCGTGATAACTATAGACGTTAATTTTTTCTTCTTTATTCTTATTAGGGTCGTAAATTAAATATTTAGCCCCCAAATTTAAATACCTGAAATTAGCTCTTTTATTTTCCACGGGCACAGCAAAATTGTAGGTTTGTATTTCACTTTGGTAAGTCCCTTGAATATTGACTTCCAAAGCTTCTTTCAAAAAGCCATAGTGTGCAGCAAAATCAACTCCAAAACCTTTGGCTTTATAAGATGGGTAGGGTGATCTTTTTTCATTTGAAATGAATGGGCCTAATTCAAACTGAAGTACTTTTTTTCCCACTGAAAATGCAGTTTGTGAAGCTCCAGGGCGGTTGGAGTTAATGACATCGGTGTATTGCGCTTGAATTAAGGTTGTAAAACTGATAAAGAA
>Ga0102889_1000859_pt1 | contig 11798 bp, 12 predicted proteins | sample Colrivmet1551A02_FD_84505 | JGI IMG/M metagenome (GOLD analysis project Ga0102889, IMG submission 84505) | Estuarine microbial communities from the Columbia River estuary - metaG 1551A-02 | ecosystem: Environmental > Aquatic > Marine > Intertidal zone > Estuary | place: USA: Columbia River...
AGATTTACAGAACTTATTTGTAATATCATGACTGACGTAGACTTTGATGAAAAGGAAACAGGAAAGATCGTCCGGTCGATTAGTAAAAGTGTCTACTTGGACAGTGAAGACAAGAAAAAATACATATGCTAAATAAATATATATGATACGAAAATATCGTTTTGTATCATAATGTTTCGTTTACAGTATATCATGTACGAATAAATATATCGTTTATCTTTGGGTAGTACCAATACAAATGGAGTACATCAGTCTATTAGTAAAATAACCGAGGAACGTAGGCAAAGATACTAACAATATGTTGAAAAGAGTCTTTTTTTCCTTCTCAAACAAAAATACGTACAAGGCCGAAAGGAGAATGTAGAGAAGAACAATAAAGTTAAGCACGGATAAGTAATAGAAATAATCACAATATTCACCACCAAAAGGGGCAAAGGCTGACATTAAACCAGATTGATTTTGACCAAAGTTCATTATACACAATATCGAGAAAATAAAATAAATTCATGATATTATTATTATTATTATTATATATACGATGAACTATCAATTTATACGAAAAAATATCAATAGTTTTTCGATCATTATATTTTTACTGTCTTTTTTATTAATAAATTATGCTCAACCCGGATTTTTATACAATAACGATGGAACTTTAAGAGAGTTTGGTTTAGGTAGTAAGAGAAAAACGGTCGTACCAATATGGTTAGTAAGTATTATATTGGGTATTTTATCGTATATGATTGTCTTATATTACATAACAATCCCTAAATTTAGCTAAACCCGACAATGTGTCATGACATAGTAGAATTATGTGAACCACCCATGTTTATTCATATGATTTATAAACCATTTGTGTCCCCTGTGTTGCCTTTTGTTTTTCTGCCATTTGTTTTTCTTGTTCTACGTAGGCTTGGTGTCTTTTTTCCATTTCTGCGATTGATTTTGTACATCCGGAATTTAATATAGCATTGTAACTTACCGAGGTGGTTAAAATGCCAGCTAATGCGTACCATATAAAATGAGCAATTTCAGTTTTCATTTTTACATAGTTCTTTAATTCATTAAACTGCGCCTCACCTACTCCTGACTTTAGCAAACCTCCTTTTGTCATATTTTCCCACCATTGAGGTAAATTCGCCATAGTCATAGAATTAATGAGCAATGATTTGTCTTCGTAAACATTATTAATAGCCGAAATCATGTCAGCCTTGTCAGGACTGGTTGTTTGTGAAATTTTATCCTTTAAAATACTTTTCAAAAATCCATTTACACCAGTAATGTAAGTAAACATATAACCGATTGTATTAGAAAACGGACTTAGCCAACCAGGAAAAAACATGAGAAGTATCGCGACAGAACCAAATATAAATAACCACGGCAATATAGTTGTCATTAACGCCGTGCTGTATTGGGTAGTACCACATATATCATTGGTTAATCCTAAATTAATAAAGAACTGAACCACAATCAATACTAAAACGTAGATAATTGTCCATATTTTCATAGAGGACGGCGATTTAGTGTAATATTTAAATATGAAATAAATCAATGTTAATATCAAAAAGAATATTATTGATGATGAAGGATTTGCAGCAGCCATATAATAAATGGGTATAATTTATTTTGAAATTATAAAATTATAATTTAATGGAAACTCTTCAAAATATACGGCCTCGATTAATCGAACCGGGTGTTAAATATTTTCTGAGTTCTTCTTTAGAACAATGCCACATACTAAAGGCCAAATACAATAACTTTCTCTACAATTTAGGGTTATTTTTGGCATTTACCCTTATTGTAGGACTAACCCTTTATTTTAAATATAAACACAAGAATAATTTAAAACTACAAGAAGAGAAGAAGTTACAGCAACAGCAATACATAATGAACAAGCTACGTTTTATGCAAGATTATCGAAAAAACCAAGTAAACCATTTAGGAACTGATTTATCCAGTTGGCAAAATAACCCGGAAGTTCAGTTTTATAATAGAAAAATATTTTCATAATCTATATGAGTATGATTGAACAAGTAAGTGTAGTAGATAGTATGGACAATTTAACATCAAAAATGGCTACTTCACTTGAGACAAATAACCGTGAGAAGGTAGAAACGGAAACGAACGAGTTTTATGATGTACTGAACGAATATTACAAGTTAAAAAATGAATATACTAAAAAAATACAAGCTCAGCAAAATAGCATCATGAAGGATGAAACCTTATCCATGAAACAAAAGCAAGATAAATATAGAAAAATGAAGACAAAATGTATCAATTGTGGGCGAAACGTAGGAACTATTTTCAACAACGATAGTGGAATATTAACCGCCGTGTGTGGTGATAAAACGAATCCGTGCGCTCTAAATATCAAAATAAATAGAGGCAAATATATGAATTTAGAAGACTTGATAGATACATTCCAAACGGGTGTAAACGAACTAAAAGAAGAAATAATTACACTTAAGATGGATTTATTGTTTGGCTATGAGCAAGAAAGCGTAACATTGAAAAAGTTTATTGAGTTGAAAAACGAATTGGTAGATGATTTAGAAACAGTCATGAAATATAAAACGCGTTTCATTGAGATTGTTTCGAATTTAGATAATAAACCAACCTTGAATACAAAGATGGCCCTATTTTATAATAAAATCGCAACTATTCAATCAACCGTAGAAGAATTCAACGAGACAGGTCGCATTCAATTGATAAAAGACATGGTTTCCATGTATGATGTAGAATTGGTGCCATTGTTACTAGAATTGCGTAATTTGAATTATCATTACATGGCAATGGAATACAATGCGGAAACAAATACACATACATTGGTTAAAAAGGTGTTTACTCTACAAGATTTATCCATTTCCATTGAAAATCCGTCGGTGGAATATTTTGATATGGGTGGTATAGATGCTAAACGGTCTACCCTGAAAGGTGTTTCAATCGACAGTGATAGTGACAATGAATCGTAGTAATAAAATATATATATAAAATATATAGTCAAAAATAATGGTTTCAATAAATTTTCGCGTGTTTATGTTGAGTTTTCTATTTGGACTACTGTGTGTATACATTAACAGTCCAGCACCTACAAAAATAACGGTATATCCGACAAATGACAACAGACATTTGTTTCAGTTTAGTGATAAAACAGACAATTGTTTTCAATTAAAACAGAATATAGTGAAATGTTCAAATGACGCGGAAGAAGTGCCAATACAGGTATAATACGAAACTATAGCGATAATAATTATATATAACTAATATATAGGTGTAATCATAATGGCGTTTGAAAAATTATTTCGTACTGAAACAGGAAAGATAATCATGTCCACATTATTAGGTCTCGGACTGGCTACGTTGTTCAGAAAAGGATGTGTAGGGCGAAACTGCCTCGAATTTATTGCTCCAAGTTTAGAAGATATCAAGAAAAAGGTCTATAAGTATGGAGACCAGTGTTTCAAATACGAAACGGAAACCATTATGTGCGACATTAAGAAGAAAACCGTGAATTTTGCGTAATTATTGTCATCTATCATTCTTAGTAATATATTAGATTATGAATGATACCACGAGTTTAGCTGATTTGCCGACTGATCCAAGTTCTGGAGGGGGTAGTCAAAATGTAGTGCTACAAACAAGTGAAAAGTCTACTACATATAGTCCAAACGTCATTAGTCCGTCGTCCAATAACGAGTCGTCTGCCATCAATGAACAAAAAATGATGAATGAGATGATAACGGGTATTCAACAAGCAAGTGCGAGTGGGGCAACTACTCTACCGTCGCGCGATATCCCGACGAATACTGTACATTTTTCAGACGAACAAGTGAAAGCGAATTATGTGCCAAGACAACAAGAGCAACATGATTATATTGAAAACACGGATACAGAACAAGAAATATTAGCAAGGAGAATAAAAAACCAGAATTCACGCGATTCATTGGAAATATTGTACGATGAATTTCAAATACCAATTATTATTGTTCTCTTATACTTTATATTTCAGTTACCAGTTGTGCGAAGTAAGATATTGACTGTTTTACCGTCTCTTTTTAATAGTGATGGTAATCCCAATTTAACTGGCTATATTATCAACAGTTTGTTTTTTGGTATTTCGTATTATGTCATTTCTAAGACTCTCACTCATCTACAGCATTTATGATGCTAAATACGATACATTAGTGTATATAATATAACAAAGTGTATACAATATATACATTCTAGGAAATGTTGTCGTTATAGTTATAGTTTAGTAATTTGTTGAATATTCGATATACTCTGAAAATATTCAACAAGTGGGTCGTTGTTGTAATCATTTACATAGAATATATTTGTTATTCCAGCGGCGCATAATATTTTCATACAATTGACGCATGGGTAGTGTGTAATGTAGGCATCGCATCCATCACTACTAACACCACGTTTAGCACAATCTGTAATCGCATTTTGTTCAGCATGTACTGTTGCCTGTTCGTGGTCATCAACCACTTTAGATTCGTGTGGAGCACCTGGTAAAAACCCGTTATAACCCTGCGAAATGATACGATTGTCCTTTACCAATAGACACCCGACTTGTAATCTTTCACACGGAGAACGCTTCGCTGTATACTCGGTGATTGTTTTGAAATATTCTTGCCATGATGGACGTTGATTTGTCATATACAATGTGTAAATAAAATGAAAAATTTATATAAACTAACATAAACATAAGCCACATGGCGTTACAAACATTTATAAATACCTTGATTGAAAATATACCAGAAAAGCATTTGCCTCGCGAATTAGATGTAGTATTAGATGGAGGAGCGTTTAATGGCATATACATGCTGGGCGGGCTACTCTATATAAAGGAATTGGAACATAGAGAGAAAATAAAGATAAAAAGAGTGTCCGGTTGTAGCATAGGAGCAATATTAGGGGTATTATTTTTACTAAATAAAATGGATATGTCAATAGATATATGTAACAATAGTTATAAATATTTAAGAAAGCATCAGGACCTTAAAAAGGTTGTGGACATTTTCAAAAAAAAACTGACAGATGTGATAAAAGAAGAAGATATGACGATAATAAACAATCGGTTTTATTTGACATATTTCGATACAATAAAGGGGAAACAAATAGTTAAACGAAAATACAAGTCAAAGGCTGAATTAATTGATAATATAATCAAATCTCTCTACGTTCCTTATTTAATAGATAGAAGACCTACTGACAATGATGGTTGTATTGATGGAGCGTTCCCGTATATGTTCAAGTCTCGAACAAGAAAAAGAAAGATATTGTTCTTAAACTTACAGAGCATGGATAAGTTTAAAAAGATGATTTTTATTAAAAATGAAAAGAATATTTACCCGCGTTTGCTTGAAGGATTGATGGACACCCATAGTTTTTTTGAAAAGAATATCCCGAATAACATGTGTAGTTATGTGAATGACTGGAGCATGATTGACATATTATTATTTCGACTGAGAGAAATTATATACGTAATTCTCTTTTATATTTTTCGTGTTGGTCTTCGTATAGATAATTTATTACCAGAAACTTGGAAGAACGACACGTTTATACAGCAACATATATCCGTATTTAAATATATATGGAGAGATATAATGTTATATTTAACCGTGTAATTACGACATAAAGTATTTTTACATAATATATTATTGGTATTGGAAATGGAAATGGAAATGGATATGAAAAAATATCTATCTGAACCAGACGTATATTACGTAAAACATAACGTAGACCACCGCGAATATTTTATGCAAAAATATGTTCATCAATTGAATATTGTAAATGTACCTGAGATTATTGAGTATGATGAGGCAAATAAAACAATGGTTATGATGAAAGTAGGTAAGAATAACTTGTCGCATAATTATGGTGAAAATGCCACGGATGTACCGGATGAACTTTTCGACAAGGTCGTTAAAATAGTGCGTACGCTTGTATTACATGGAATAGAATACCCGGATTTAACAGGGTATAATTTCGTAGAAGATAAGGCCAAATATGGTAAAATTTGGATAATTGATTTTGAACATGCCTCAATTGCTTTATCCAAAGAGATTACAAATATTCATATCATAAATATATGTAATGGTAAAAAACGATGGAATCCAGATTTTAGGTGATCCGATTATATCACATCACGTCATGTGGGATCTAGAAAAGGCCAAATACTGTCTTTGATTTATTTTTCTTCGTTCGTGTATGTTTGCCCTTTGTTTTTTTCCAAGTGACTGATTTTTTATTGGACCCCTTTCCGGTTCCTTTGACTTGTTTTGCCCGGTTTGCACGTTTCTCCTCCTTCTCCGTCCTTTCTTCGAATGGAATATAACGTAAAAACCAGGATTCGTATTCTTTTGAATCGCGTTGTCCCTTTAATTCTTTGTATTTTTCAGCCTTTGTATTTCTCATCGACTCCAACGTTTCTTGCTCTCCATAACAATTAACACTAAACCGTTTTAACAAACCCTTTTGTTGAAGTCTATTTCGTTGTTGAACATCAAATAAGTATTGAGCCATACACAATATACGGTTTTCATCATAATAATCACGATCACTATAGAAAAAGGCAAAATAAAAACTCAACATTGTATCAATGGTAGCGACACGAACCGTTTTGTTTCCTTTTTTGATAACATTGTAACTATGACAGGCCAATGGTTTATAGATAAACGCAACGGTCTCTTCAATATTATTTATTTTTACCCTTACCTCATAATGTGGCGCAATAAGTTCACCGATTCCAGCATGTTTCACTAATTGTATTCCTTTGTAGTCAAAATCCTCTAATCTCTCTTTTAGCATAGTAGCCGCCTGTTCTGGCTCATCAGCGAGAACATCAAAATCGGGTGTTTTCTGAAATAGTTTTTTTTGCTTTGCGGGCATATATTCTGAATATAGGAAACTGGCATATCCACCAAAAAATACTAATCCTTGGTCAATAAATGAGTCACGCACGGTGTAATACAATTGTTCTTCCTTTTTGCTATCTATACTTTCAAATTGTCTTTGAAATAAGTTGGGATCACAATGTTTTCCTCTTAAAGGGTAATTTTTATTTAATAAAATAAGTCGCTTCAATACCTTTTCCCATCTGCTTATATCCCCGGCAGGTCTAGACAGTTCCAAGTACATATTCATACGAAGAAAATTAGGAGGGCAATATAAAATGCCATATACGCGTATAGATTCACTTTGAACACGTTTAAATAGTGGTTTTTCTAAATAAGTAATATCTGCCACAGGAATAAAATTAACATATACCTTATATGTGCCGTGATGAACCCCTGCTTTTGCCTCTACTTCTTGGAATCCCTCGTCATAATATATATCGGCGAGTTCCTTGGCATCATCTAAAGCATTTGGACTATAGAAATCGTAGTCCGGGATTTCAATATCTTTGTCGTAAAATTGGTCATCTAATGGAAGAATATTATTAATAGCGGGTCCACCATAACAAACTAGCCGTTTCTTTTTGAGGAAGGTTTCCAGTATAGAAATAATTTTTTTCACGTCAGGATCACTTACCGTTTGTCTACCTTTGCGTTTTTCAGCAATGTCTATAGCATTTCTTAATATATCAATTTCCTTTTCTTCCAATGTTAATTTTTTGTCACATGTAGCCATTTTTGTTGATATATATAATAAGTATAAAAAATTATTATATATTGTTGGATACCAATGATGTAACTACACGCTAAACGAATAATAATCAGTAGATACATTGCGTGTAGTAAACGAGTTGGCTGGATTTTGCGGGGTTGGGTCGGGTATAGTAACCGGAACATAGCGCAAATTTTCAGGCTTTAGTACAAACGCGTGTCCTACCTTATCAAAGAACAAACTATAATATTGCATATTAGCGTCAAAATTTTGAAAGCTCATAGCTACCCATTGACACCCATAATTAAAGTTTAACACGGGCGACACATTATTATTGTATACACTAAGGTCGGGCATAGTAAAACTCATATTCTTTTTATTATATTCAATTAGTTCAGTTGAATCAGGTGTATTGACGATATCATATTGGCGCGATGCTCGTAAGAAAATAGAATTGGACGCAATATTGACATATTCTTTGAGAGGCGTGTTTTCAAAAACAGGATTCGCACGATCAACCGAAATAATAATTTTTCCAATAAAGTTGGTTAAGGGAACACTACCTAAATTGCGTCCAGTATATTCATAACTATACTCTTTGTCTAATAATCTAGGTTGAATCGTATTATAAATAACATCGGCCATATTTTTATACATTTTGTCGTTAGCACTGGAAATTCTAAAGTGTAATATCAACGGGTCATTTGGATTAGGACAAGATCCACCACTAAAAGCATAATTATTGACCACTTGTAAAGCTTCTTCTAAATATATTTGGTTATAGGTTTGTTTTACTTTATAGTTGTCAACAGAAGATGTGGCAACGACGGGTACATTGTCAATGGAGTATATTTCAAAATCTAGAACACGGGCACCTTGCGAAATACATGTTTTCAAAGCACATATATTAACATAATCGTTTTTAAATTCTCCGCCAGAGCAACAATTGTAAGCCGTTTTAATGTAATAATCTCTCAATAAATATTTATATGTAGCATCATCCGGGTTAATCGAAGAAATCATAGGGAAACCCTTGTATAGTTGGTCAAGCGTTTTACAGTTATTGTTATTGAGACGTATTTTATTGATAATATAAGCACCCATGCCTATTACTAAAATAACGATTATAAAATAAGCTATATATTTCACCATAGTGGCCTTATTTTGTTCCATAAACATCTTTGAAAACATTTGTTGAGTATTTTTAATGTTCTCCATAGGTACTTATAATACATGATGAAAAAATAATTCATTCAAATACAGTAATATTGTCCATTTTGTAAGGAGTAATATTATTATAATTGTAACGAGTTAAATATATTTATTGTATGATAAATATATATATCAATGCCAGGAGGATTATTAAATATAGTAGCATATGGAAATCAAAATGTATATTTAAATGGAAATCCATCAAAGACCTTTTTTAAAACAACTTATAAAAAATATACGAACTTTGGACTACAAAAGTTTCGACTGGATTTTGATGGATTACGTAATTTGAGAATGTCAGAATCATCTAAATTTACGTTTCGAATGAAGAGATATGCGGAACTATTATTGGATACTTATTTAGTAGTTCAGTTACCGACAATATGGAGTCCAATTTATCCTCCACAAGATTGTTCTGGAAACTGGGCACCGTATGAATTCAAATGGATTGATAATTTGGGTACACAAATGATTGAAGAAGTTGAAATCGTCGTTGGTGGACAAACACTAAATAGGTATTCGGGGGCTTACTTATTGGCCATGATTCAGCGCGATTTCACAGCAGAGAAAAAAGAACTGTATGATAAAATGAGTGGAAATGTTCCGGAACTAAATGATCCCGGAAATGTTGGTTCACGAGTGAATGCTTACCCAAACGCCTATTATACTACAAATCCAGTTGGACCAGAACCATCCATTAGAGCTAGAAAATTATACATCCCCATTAATTTTTGGTTTACTTTAGCAGCGAAAATGGCCTTTCCATTAGTGGCCCTTCAATACAATGAGTTGGAAATTAATATTACGCTAAGACCAGTTCAAGAATTAATAGTTATTCGTGATGTAACCGACCAAGAAAACAATTACCCATATATTCAGCCAAATTTCAACGAGTCATTACAGCAGTTTTATCGTTTTTTACAACCTCCGCCGGACATTTCATTAAATACACTATCATATCAAGACAAACGAACCAATTGGAATGCGGATATTCATTTAATTTCTACCTACGGCTTTTTATCAGAAGAAGAGTCAAAGGTCTTTGCCGCAAGAGAGCAGAAGTATTTGTTTAAATCGATTTACGATTGGAAGTTTTTCAATGTTACTGGTAGTCAGCGTGTAAAATTAGAAAACACAATGGGTATGGTTGCCTCGTGGATGTGGACGTTTCAGCGGTCTGATATAAATTTAAGAAACGAGTGGAGTAATTACACAAACTGGCCATACAACTATTTGCCACAAGAGGTAGATTTTGCCGATCCTTCTGGTAATTGGGTATTAGATTGTAACCCTATAACCGTGGCCGGAATTGGGCCAGGATATAATCCAGCAACGGGAGCTCATACCGGTTATTTTACGACGGGTGTTTTTGCTCCTCAAAACCAAAAGGAAATATTATTTCAGTTGGGAATATTGTTGGATGGAAAATACAGAGAAAATATTTTAGACGCGGGTATCTATAATTATGTTGAAAAATATGTAAGAACATCGGGTAATGCGCCGGATGGACTCTATAATTATAGTTTTGCGATTCATAACGATCCATTTGATTTTCAACCATCCGGTGCTATGAATATGAGCAAATTTCGCGACATCCAATTGGAATTCACTACATATAGTCCTCCATTGGATCCGGAAGCGCAAACATATACAATATGTGACCCATCAAGCGGAGAGATAATCGGTATAAATAAACCTACATGGAGAATATATGACTACAACTATAATATGACTGTATTTGAAGAGAGATATAATTTGATAACCTTTATTGGTGGCAATTGTGGTCTAATGTATGCGCGTTAAACAATAATTATTCGGTTCAACCGATCTAGTAAATATATTTTATTACATTTTAGTAAAATATATTTTCTTATAGCGTATCCGAATGGTTGGAATATTTGTTTTCATATTCGCATATAAGAATATTCTTAATTCTTGGTAATAAGTTAGATAATGGTTTCTGCTCGACCATTCGAATAATTTCAACCGATTCATACCATATTTTATCATCGGTATCAAACCAACGCCATTCGCTTGTATAACCAATAAGTAGGAGGGTTTTTATTCCCATTACACCGGCTAAATGGGCAATTGACGTATCGATAGTAACTAAAACGTCTATATTGCGCAATATAGCTACTGTATCAAAAAATGATTTATGTTTATCAATATCATATTTCATTATTTTATCGGCAAAATCGATGCTTGAAAAGTCAGATAATATACTGTCGTCCATTTTATGAAGACAAATGGTTTGAATTCTATCATCTATACAAATATCTTTGAAGTCGGACAATTTGATTTGCTTGTCAATATATGAAACCAATAATCCACTATATAGTATACCGACTCTTAACTTAGTAGTGAAAACAGACAATGTTTCTTGCCATACGACATTGTTGTTTACATCTTCCGTAATATAATTAATAGTATTCAGTGTAATTGTTTGCAATTTTAAAATATATGGCAACGACATGATGTATATTTTTCTGTCATAAATAGATAAATCAATTTGTTGGGAATCGTCACGAATAATAATATTATTATATGGTTCTATATTGAACAAATGAGATATGATTGATTTACAAAAATAAGTTATTTTTAAGTTGGGATATTTATTGGACAGTTCAATAATAAATCGGAAATATTGTATATTATCACCTATACCTTGTTCATATATTATCATTATATGGTCACATATATCGGTTCCGTTCCAATATGGTATTGATGGGATTTCAACACGAGAAATTTGATTTGTCTGGGGAGAGATATCATTGCGTTTTAATCTACACTCATACAATTTATATCCAATTAAAAACTGCTTCGTTGCTAAATAGGGGAAACATGAATTATACAAATCCATATCAGACGGGTTTCGTACAGATTTATATGCTTTAATAGAGGCATCATAACGTTTCATATACAAATTTACTTCACCTATACGAATATAAACATCATCACACTCATGCAAA
>Ga0102889_1000861_pt1 | contig 11775 bp, 9 predicted proteins | sample Colrivmet1551A02_FD_84505 | JGI IMG/M metagenome (GOLD analysis project Ga0102889, IMG submission 84505) | Estuarine microbial communities from the Columbia River estuary - metaG 1551A-02 | ecosystem: Environmental > Aquatic > Marine > Intertidal zone > Estuary | place: USA: Columbia River...
AAATTATAAATAATTGAATGTGAAACAGATTAACTGTTTTGCGCTTTAAATGTTTTAAGTTTTTCAATCAATTCGGGCACAACCTCAAAGGCATCTCCTACAATGCCATAATCAGCAGCTTTAAAAAATGGCGCCTCAGGGTCTGTATTTATCACCACTTTTACTTTAGATGAGTTTATTCCTGCCAAATGCTGAATAGCTCCAGAAATTCCTATGGCAATGTAAAGGTTGCTAGCAACAGGTTTCCCTGTTTGACCAACGTGTTCACTGTGTGGTCTCCAGCCTAAGTCTGAAACAGGTTTTGAACAAGCCGTAGCAGCGCCAAGTACGTCCGCAAGTTCCTCGATCATATTCCAATTTTCAGGGCCTTTCAACCCCCTGCCTGCTGAAACTACAGTTTCTGCGTCTGCAATAGAAACTTTGTCTGTTGCTTTATCTACCTTTTCGACACTTATGTCTGATGAGGTAATTTTTGGAGAAAATGGTTCTGATTGTAAGGAAGTAGTGTGCTCAATAAGGCCAAAAGCGTTGTTGGATACCCCAATGATTTTAACTTCTGTTGTGATTTCTGTTTCACAAAATGCTTTATTACTAAATGCTGTCCTTTTGACTGAAAAGGGTTGGGTCTTGGGAAGTTCTACAACATTTGGTACGTATCCTGCTTTCAGGCCTACTGCCAAAATTGGAGCTAGGTATCGACTATCAGCGCTACTGCTTAAAACAATTACATTTGCACTTTCTTTTAGAGCAGCTTGAGCAATAATATCGGCATACACTTTTGCATTAAAACCATTTGAGTGATTGACCGTCAATACCTTATCAACTCCATAGTCAGCCAATTGCGAGCAGTCTTCATTATTGAAAACTACAGCACTCAGGCTGGTGTTTAGAGTGTTCGCTACAGCTCTGCCATATGAAGCAACTTCTAAAGCTGCTTTTTTAAACATCTTATTTTCAGATTCTATATATACAAGTACGGGCATATTTTTAAAAGTTTAGATGACTTTCGCTTCGTTATGCAAAAGATCAATAAGTTCATCAATATTATCGGCATCAACCATTTTGATTGCTCCTTTGGGAGCAGGTTTTTCAAATTTTACGGATGATGTACATGTTTGTTGCTGTGCGGGTTCCAAAACCATTAATGGTTTCTTTCTGGCCATCATGATTCCACGCATGTTTGGAATTTTCAGATCACTTTCTTCAACTAAGCCTTTTTGACCTCCTATGACCAAGGGTAAAGTGCTTGATAGTGTTTCTTTTCCGCCGTCAATTTCTCGTATTGCGGTTGCATTAGTTCCGTCAATTTCTAATGAAATACAGTTGTTGACAAAGCTGGCACCTAGCTCGGCAGCCATCATCCCAGGAACCATTCCGCCGTTGTAATCAATGGATTCACGACCCGCTATGATTAAGTCGTAATTTCCATCTTTTGCAACTTTTGAAAGTTCTTTAGCAACTGCATAACCATCTGTAGGCGTTGTATTTATTCTAAAGGCAGCATCAGCGCCGATGGCTAGGGCCTTTCTAAGGGTTGATTCTGTTTCTGGACCACCAACATTTACCACATCGACGGACGCGTTTTCCTTTTCTTTGAACCACATGGCTCTGGTCAAACCAAATTCATCATTAGGGTTGATGACAAACTGAACACCATTGGGGTCGAAAGCAGTATTGTCATTAGTAAAATTTATTTTTGAAGTGGTGTCAGGGACATGGCTTATACATACTAATATTTTCATTATTTGGGTATTTTAACGTTTCTATTAAATATTTAAGCGAAGGTACAAAAAAAGTTCATATTTCCTATGCATGCATAGGAAATTTTAAACAAATGATGTAATTATTATTGCACATTATTCTTATTTTTGCCCCATCAAAAATTAGTGAATGAAAACAATTCAGTTTAGAGAAGCAATTTGTGAAGCCATGAGCGAAGAAATGCGTCGTGATGAAAGTATATATTTGATGGGTGAGGAAGTTGCGGAATATAATGGTGCATACAAAGCATCAAAAGGCATGCTCGATGAATTTGGTGAAAAGCGTGTGATCGACACTCCAATTGCAGAGCTTGGTTTTGCAGGAATAGCTGTAGGGTCTACGATGACTGGCAATAGACCAATTGTGGAATTTATGACGTTTAATTTTTCATTAGTCGGTATAGATCAAATCATTAATAACGCTGCTAAAATCAGACAAATGTCTGGAGGTCAGTTTAAGTGTCCTATTGTATTCAGAGGCCCAACGGCTTCAGCAGGGCAATTGGCTGCCACCCATTCCCAAGCTTTTGAGAGTTGGTATGCAAACTGTCCTGGACTTAAAGTGATAGTACCTTCTAACCCATACGATGCGAAAGGTTTACTTAAAGCAGCAATTCGCGACGATGATCCAGTCATATTTATGGAAAGTGAGCAAATGTATGGCGATAAAGGTGAGGTTCCTGAAGGGGAATATGTCTTACCTATTGGAGTTGCTGAAATTAAAAGAGCAGGAACTGATGTGACCGTAGTTTCATTTGGTAAAATTATAAAAGAAGCTTATAAGGCAGCAGAGGATTTAGAAAAAGAAGGTATTTCTTGTGAAGTTATTGACTTAAGAACTGTACGGCCATTGGATATCAATTCAATTTTGGAATCTGTTAAAAAAACAAATAGACTTGTTATTTTGGAAGAAGCATGGCCCTTTGGAAATGTTTCAACAGAAATTACATATCAAGTGCAGCAAAAAGCTTTTGACTATCTCGATGCACCGATCATTAAAATAAACACAGCAGATACACCTGCGCCTTATTCCCCTGTTTTATTGGAGGAGTGGTTACCTAACAGCAACGATGTTGTTAAGGCTGTAAAAAAAGTACTTTATAAATAAAATATAGGGGTCCTGAAAAAGTAAAAAAATAGGTTTTTCTATTCTTATTCAATTCATTACATTTGTGGCCTTTAAAATAAATTAAAATTAAATTATGGAATCAATGATGATATACATGCCAATTGTGATGGCAGTATTAGGATTAGTTTACATGTGGACAAAGCAGTCCTGGGTAATGAAGCAAGATGCAGGAGATGGTAAGATGAAGGAAATTTCTGACTACATCTATGAAGGTGCTTTAGCCTTTTTAAGTGCAGAATACAGACTGCTCTCAATTTTTGTTTTGGTAGTAAGCATAGCACTTGCGGCAGTATCATTTATCGTTCCGACAACACACATACTTATTGTAGTTGCCTTTGTTTTTGGTGCTATTTTTTCTGCATATGCAGGGAATATTGGAATGAAAATCGCTACAAAAACTAATGTTCGTACAACACAAGCCGCAAAAACCAGTCTTCCTAATGCACTAAAAATTTCTTTTGGTGGCGGAACGGTAATGGGTCTTGGTGTTGCTGGTCTTGCTGTTTTAGGTTTAACGGTATTTTTTATAATTTTCTTCCATTTCTTTATGGATGGTCAATGGAAAAGTACAATGGATATGACTATTGTTCTTGAAACTCTTGCTGGATTTTCACTTGGTGCTGAATGTATTGCACTCTTTGCTCGAGTAGGTGGAGGTATTTACACCAAAGCTGCCGATGTGGGTGCTGATTTGGTTGGTAAAGTTGAAGCAGGTATTCCTGAAGATGACCCCAGAAACCCAGCAACAATTGCAGATAATGTTGGTGATAACGTTGGTGATGTAGCCGGTATGGGTGCAGATTTATTTGGTTCATATGTTGCAACTGTTCTTGCGGCGATGGTCCTTGGTAACTATGTGATCAACGACATGGGTGGAAGTATTTCAGATGAGTTTGGTGGAATAGGCCCAATTTTATTACCAATGGCCATTGCAGGCGCTGGAATAATTATCTCTATCATAGGAACTTTATTAGTGAAAATTAAAAGTAATGAAGCTAAGGAAGCTCAAGTTATGGGTGCACTTAACAAAGGAAATTGGACTTCAATTATTCTTGTAGCTATTTCTTGTTATGGACTTGTAACATGGATGTTGCCTGAAACCATGCAAATGGAATTTTTTGGCGAAGGTTTGCAAGAGATATCATCAATGCGTGTGTTTTATGCAACTTTAGTTGGACTTATTGTTGGCGCGGGTATTTCGTCAGTAACTGAATATTACACAGGACTTGGTAAAGCACCAATTCTAAAGATTGTACAACAATCGAGTACCGGTGCAGGAACAAATATCATTGCAGGTTTAGCAACTGGTATGATTTCAACATTTCCATCAGTACTATTGTTTGCTGGTGCCATTTGGGCCTCTTATGGTTTTGCTGGTTTTTACGGAGTGGCTTTAGCAGCTTCAGCAATGATGGCAACTACAGCTATGCAATTGGCAATCGATGCATTCGGACCAATTTCTGATAACGCTGGCGGTATTGCTGAAATGAGTGAACAAGATCCAATTGTTCGTGAGCGCACAGACATACTCGATTCAGTAGGAAATACAACCGCCGCTACAGGAAAAGGATTTGCGATTGCTTCGGCAGCGTTAACCTCTTTAGCATTATTTGCGGCCTATGTTACCTTTACAGGGATCGACGGGATTAATATTTTTAAGGCTCCTGTTCTTGCCATGCTTTTTGTTGGTGGAATGGTGCCTGTGGTGTTCTCTGCTCTTGCGATGAATGCTGTTGGAAAAGCGGCTATGGAAATGGTACAAGAAGTGAGACGTCAATTCAAAGAAATTGCAGGAATCATGGAAGGTACTGGGACTCCAGAATATGACAAATGTGTTGCGATTTCAACGCAAGCCTCCCTCAAAGAAATGATGTTACCTGGATTATTGACAATAGGCTTTCCGCTTATTATAGCTTTTGTCCCTATGATTTTCGGTATGGATTCATTAGCCATCGCCGAAATGCTTGGAGGCTATATGGCCGGTGTTACAGTTTCTGGTGTACTTTGGGCAATTTTCCAAAACAATGCCGGAGGCGCTTGGGACAATGCTAAAAAATCTTTTGAAGCAGGGGTGGAAATTAATGGTGAAATGACCTTCAAAGGCTCTGATGCGCACAAAGCAGCAGTAACTGGGGATACGGTAGGTGATCCATTCAAAGACACTTCTGGACCTTCAATGAATATTTTAATCAAACTTACATGTTTGATAGGTTTAGTAATTGCGCCAATTTTAGGGGGACATTCAGAAGAATCATCGGCAATGACAACTCATGAAGTTGAATTCAATGTTTCAATTGATGCGGTTGGTACAGAAAATGCTACAGCTAGCATCACAAGTGTTACAACCGAAAATGGCGTTGAGATCATTAAAAAAAAATCATATTACGGAACTGAGGATGAAGTTGAAAAACTTTTGGAGGAAGGAATAAATGACGCCACCAAAGAATAAGTTTCGTCATCATCACTTATACAAAAAAGCACGCGGATAGCGTGCTTTTTTTATTGAGTAATATTGTATTGTACTAAAAAAGGCCGTTTATTTCAGCATCAATTTTACTGATAATCCCGCCTAAATCTTCTTTGTTTTCTACAAAATCTAAATCATCCACATCAATAACTAAAAGACGTCCTTTTTTGTATCCATGGATCCATGCTTCATAGCGTTCGTTCAGTCGGCTTAGGTAATCAATGCTTATGGAGTTTTCATAATCTCTACCGCGTTTATGAATTTGGCTTACTAGATTTGGAATAGAGCTGCGCAAATAAATAAGTAAGTCTGGTGCTTCGACCAAACTTTCCATCAAATTAAATAATGAGCTGTAATTATCAAAATCCCTGTTGGTCATCAGCCCCATTGCGTGTAGATTTGGCGCAAAAATATTGGCGTCTTCATAAATGGTGCGGTCCTGAATAATGTCTTTACCACTTTTTCGAATTTGTAATACCTGACGAAATCTGCTGTTTAAAAAATAAACTTGCAAATTGAAACTCCAACGCTCCATTTGGTTGTAAAAGTCATCCAAGTAAGGGTTATCTACAACATCTTCTAGTTGTGCCTCCCATTTATAATGTTTTGCTAACAGCTGGGTTAGTGTTGTTTTTCCAGCGCCAATGTTACCTGCAATTGCAATGTGCATAATTTAATATTTTATAAGTTGGTAGTGGTGAAGAAATTCGCCGTCATAAATATACAAGGTTTGATTCATTACAAAAAACTGTTTAATTAAATTTTTAGGAATTTTTAAAATTTGAAATTTATCAGAATTGTTAACTCTGTAAAAAATAGTGTTATCGCGCTTGAATAACAAAATTTCATTGAATACCCTAAAACTGTCAAATCCAGGATGATTTATTTTTCGAACTAAGCTTCCAGTGTAATTAAACTCATAAAAAAGCGAATCTGTCAATACATACACATTATTATAATCACTATTCATTCTGACTTTTTGCTCATCCAAAGGCAGGGTTCTAAGTCTTGTTTTGTTTGTTTCGTAATCGAATAATTCTAATTGAAGTGTCAGCTCGTTGTATACCCAAATGCTAGTGTCACTGCTAAGTGCAACTCCATTGACCAATCGATAAGGGTTTATTGTGTTGAAATTAAGTTCTAATAATTCTGCTAAGCGGTTATCCAAAAGCACAACTGTGTTTTGGCGTTTGTGAAGGATTACAACTTTGAGCGCATTGAACACTTGTACTTCGTTTATTTCGCCTAATTGAAGATTACTGTACGATTGAATCTTCTCATCGCGCTTGTTGTACAGAGTGTTGTCTTGTATGAAGTAATACTTGTCAAAACGGTCGACTCCAACAAAATCATTCCATTCCGTTTTTGTTTTTTTTAGGAATTTAGCCTCTAGATAATCCTGCGCTTGCACAGTACATAAAAAAAGAGTTAGTGTTAAAAAGCTTAATTTTTTCATCATTGGAAAAATACAAAAAAATAAATTTAATTTTCTGTTACAATTCTTTTAATGAGTCGTCTATTTTATCGAACACTGTTTAGAGAGTAATTTAAAATTTTTTTATGGACGCAATTTTTCGACTTGTATTATTCATTTTATGTTCCACATTTTCATTATTTGCTCAAGATTTTCAAGGTTTAGCTACGTACAAAACTCAACGCAAGTTAGAGCTTAAAATTGATAGTACGCAAGTAGGAGGAGGGGAAATGCAAAAGCAAATTATGGCTATGCTAAAAAAGCAATTTCAAAAAACCTATATTCTTACATTTGATAAAAACACCTCAATTTATAAAGAAGACGAAGCATTGGCACCACCATCTGCCGGAGGGTCTATTATGGTCATTTCTTCTATGGGTGGTTCTGGAGCATTGTATAAGGATTTAAAGCTTCAGTCATTTACAAATCAAAAGGAAACTTTTGGAAAGCAATTCATTATCAAAGATAGTTTACAGCCAATTGATTGGGAATTGCACAGTGATACTAAGAATATTGGTAATTACACTTGCTATAAGGCAACGTTTACAAAAGAAATAGAAGAAATGTCAATGATGACATTTAGTAGTGATGATCAGCAAAATGACGAAGAACCTACAACTTCTACTGAAACAAAAACAATAACTGTTACGGCATGGTATACACCACAAATTCCTGTAAGTAATGGTCCGGAAAGTTACCAAGGCTTACCAGGTCTTGTTTTAGAAGTCAACGACGGAGATTTGACGATTCTTTGTAGTAAAATTACAATAAATCCCAAAAAACAAATTGAAATTTCCGAGCCCAAAAAAGGAAAACAAGTAACCCAAAAGGAATACGATAAAATTATGGAAAACAAAATGGAAGAGATGAACGAACAGTATAGGGGACGAGGATCTGATGATAAAGGAATAGAGATTCGTGTTGGGGGTTAATTCCTTTTGTGAATTATTTAACGTCACCATATAAAACTAAATGTAAATTTGCGTAATATTCAATAAAACCAAAAATGATTTTTAAGCGCATCATTATTCCCACATTCCTAATCTGTAATTTATTTGTTTTTTCTCAAGATTTTCAGGGCAAGGCTTATTATGTTTCCAAAACTAATCCCGATATGGATAGTTGGGGCGGTCGCCAAATGAGTGAAGTTCAAAAAAAACAAATAATGGAGCGCATGCGCAGCATGTTTGAAAAAACCTACATACTGACTTTTGATAAATCGGCTTCTATATACAAAGAAGAAGAAGTACTTGAGGCGCCTGGTCAAGGTGGCTTTGGAATGTGGGGGAGTAGTTTTTCTGCTGGGCCGCAGTACAAAAATATAAAGACCAAAAAGTTTATTCAAGACCAAGAGTTTTTTGGACGTCAATTTTTAATTACTGACTCACTCCAACAGTTAGAATGGAAGTTTGGTTCTGAAACCAAGCAAATTGGGCAATACTTGTGTATGAAGGCTACTGCTACAAAAACTGTCGATGAATTCGACTGGCGGAGCATGAGAAGAAAAGCACCCAAAAAAGAAGATAAAAAAAGCGAAACAGACTCTACAAAAACCACTTCAGTGACTGCTGATATCGAAGTGCCAAAAACCATAGAGGTAACAGCTTGGTATACCCCTCAGATACCTGTTAATCAAGGACCTGGAGAATTCTGGGGTTTACCAGGTCTCATTCTTGAAATCAATGCGGACCAGACCACTGTTCTGTGTTCTAAAATCATCATAAATCCCGAACAAAAAAGTATAATTTCTGCACCAGAAAAAGGCCGTGTAATTTCAAGAAAAGAGTACAACGCTACCGTCAAGCAAAAAATGAAAGAAATGCGAGAGATGTACCGTGGCCGGGGCAAGAACAAACGAAAATAAAATAATTACCAATTAAGCTTAAAACTCTAATAATGAAATATTATATAAGCATCCTTTTATTATCAATTAGTGGATTTACTTTCTCTCAGGTTAAATTGGAAGGATATGTGAAAGATTCAATAGGGAATCCATTGGAATTAGCCAATGTAATTGCCATCAATAAAGCTACCAGTGCTTTAGATTCCTACGGAATTACAAATGATGAGGGGAAATTCAGATTAGATTTGAAAAAAAACACACTGTATTCAATACAGGTCAGCTATATTGGTATGAAATCGATGACGCAGGCGATACAAACCGGCGAATCGAATGTTAATAAAAATTTCACCCTACAAGAAGACAACGCACTAGAAGAAGTTGAGCTTACTTATGAAATGCCTGTTACGATTAGTGGAGATACATTGGTGTACAATGCTGACTCTTTCAATAAAGGTACGGAGCGAAAATTAGAGGATGTTTTAGAAAACTTACCAGGTGTGGAGATCAATGAGGATGGTCAAGTTGAGGTTGAAGGGAAGGTCGTTTCAAAACTCATGGTTGAAGGAAAGGATTTTTTTGATGGTGATACTAAATTGGCCACAAAAAACATACCCTCAAACGCAGTTGATAAGGTGCAAGTTTTAAAGAACTATTCTGAAGTTAGCCAGTTAGGTGGTGTGACTAACAATCAAAATAATGTAGCTATAAACATCAAATTAAAAGAAGGTAAAAAGAACTTCTGGTTTGGAAATGTAACGGCTGGTGCAGGAGATTCAGATCAAGAAACATTGTATTTAGCACAACCAAAATTATTCTACTACAGCCCAAATTACAGTATTAACTTTATTGGAGATTTGAATAATATTGGTGAGGTCGCATTTACTCGAAGAGACTATTTTAATTTTACTGGAGGTTTTAAAAGACCTAGCCTAAGTAGTGGAACAAACATAAATTTGGGCAGCAATGATATCGGGTTTTTAACGCTTCAAAACAACCGCGCAAAAGACATCAACACAAAATTTGGAGCCACAAACTTCAGTTGGTCGCCAAAAACCTCTCTAGACATTGGCGGATTTGCTATTTTATCAAACAGTAGAAACGAACTTCAAGAAAATCGTTCTGTTCAGTATACCGATCCAGAGCTTGGTATCCCCGATGAGGAAACAGAAAGTAACACGGTACAAGAAAACAACCTAGGGATGTTGAAGTTGTCTTCAAAATATCAGCCTAACGCCAATAACCAATTGGAGTACGAGGTTTTTGGACAGATGTCAAAAAGTGAACAAGACCAACGGTTCTTTTCATCAATAAACAACAATATCGATCAGTTGGAAGAAACCACTCCTTTTAGCTTAAATCAAAATTTGAATTATTACTATACTCTAGATGAAAATAATATTTTTGCTCTTGAAGCCCAGCACCTGATCAAAGATGAAGATCCTTTTTACAATGCAATAATCGAAGATAAACTCAGCTATGGAGGTACAGCAGCTAACTTAGGTCTCGATGACAACCAAAGCAATTATAATTTAGCTCAAGAAAAGCGTGTAAAATCTAACCAATTAGATGCAAAACTGGATTATTGGAACATCTTGAACAAGAAAAGTAATATCAACTTGACGTTTGGGACGATCTTAAGCCATCAGAAGTTTAACTCTAATATTTTTCAATTTTTAGATGACAATTCACGACTAGACGTTACACCACCCGATAACAATGGTGCGGATGTCAATGCTATAGATTACAATTTCTCTGATGTTTATTTAGGGCTTCACTACCGCCTAAAAGCAGGTATTTTCACAATCACACCTGGTATTTCTGGTCATATGTACAATGTAAATAACACCCAATTTGGCCAAAAAGTAACGGATAATTTCTTCAGATTTTTACCCGATTTAAATGTCATTATCCAGTTGAAAAAGAGTGAAACATTGAACCTTACTTACAGAATGCAAACTCAATTTACTGATGTTTCAAACTTTGCAAGTGGGTTGGTGTTGAATAATTACAATGCTCTTTTTACGGGAAATCCAGCGTTAGAAAGTGCCTTGTCACACAACGTGAACTTATTTTATTACAGTTTCAATATGTTTAATTACACCAATGTTTTTGCGAGTATTAATTATAATAAAAGCATAGATAATATACGAACAGAGTCTCTATTTCAGCCAGGTAATGTTATCCGAGTATCTTCGCCCTTCAATTCTCCTTTTGCGGATGAAAGCGTGAGTGCAAATGGCCGTTTTCAACGTACATTTGGAAAAATTCGTGGAACAATTCGCGCTAATTTTAACTATTCAAAATTCAATCAATTTATACAAAATCGCCGGTCTGTAAACGAAAATTTTTCACAAACATATAGAGCACAAATACGAACGAATTTCCGCACAGCACCCAATTTAGATTTAAGTTACCGTTATTCTATCCAAGACAATAATTTAGGGCAAAACAGCACTAAGTTTTTTACCAAAAGCCCAACCCTAGAATTTGATGCTTATATCTTAAAAGCGTTTACATTTAGAACAGACTATTCCTACAATGATTTTAGCGATGAAAACGGGACGATTAACACATTTGAATTTTGGAATGCATCATTGTCTTACAGAAAAAATGAAGATTCGAAATTTGAGTACGAAATTAAGGCCACTAACTTGTTAGACACCCGTGCGCAAAATCAAAGTAATGCAGGCAATATTTCGGTGAGTGCTACTGAGTATTTCATACAACCACGTTACATAACATTTCGTGTGCGCTATGAGTTGTAAATACAAAAAAAATTATAATAAAAATGCCCCGCAACAGCGGGGCATTTTTATGTTTGAAAAGTTTTAGCTTAGAGCTTGAAAGCAGTTTTTATTGCTTCTATATAATCTAGTTTTTCCCACGTAAAAAGTTCTACATCCAACACTTGTTTTTCGCCATTGGGTAGATAAAACACTTTTTCTACAGTTTCATTTGTACGCCCCATATGACCATAAGCAGCAGTTTCGCTGTACATTGGGGTACGAAGTTTTAGTCGTTGCTCAATTGCCGCTGGGCGCAGGTCAAATAGCTCCATTATTTTTTGTGCAACAGCACCATCGTTGAGTTCCACATTGGCTG
>Ga0102889_1000887_pt1 | contig 11534 bp, 9 predicted proteins | sample Colrivmet1551A02_FD_84505 | JGI IMG/M metagenome (GOLD analysis project Ga0102889, IMG submission 84505) | Estuarine microbial communities from the Columbia River estuary - metaG 1551A-02 | ecosystem: Environmental > Aquatic > Marine > Intertidal zone > Estuary | place: USA: Columbia River...
GGAGCCGGACGGGCCGGAGCGGCAAGCGACTGGAGCGCCGAAGCGGCGATATCGGCGGGCGAAGGGCCTGCATAAGGTCTCGGCTCCGACGGAACGAAGGGGGCCGGAGCGGGTTTGGCCGAGGCGCCGGAGCGGCCCGCGCGCGGGCCGGCACCCGCCGCCGCACCACCGAGATAGGCCTTCTGCACCGCCGGATCGCCCGCAAGGTTGCGCGCGCTGTCTTCCTTGATAATGTGGGTGTTTTCCAAGAGATACCCCCGATCTGCAATCGCCAGCGACGCCTTGGCGTTTTGCTCGACAAGCAGAATGCCGATGCCCGTCTGGCGCACGGCCTTGAGGCTATGGAACAATTCCTTGCTGAGAAGCGGCGAGAGGCCGAGCGAGGGCTCGTCGAGCGTCAGAACGGCAGGGTTCGACATCATAGCCCGGCCAATGGCGACCATCTGCTGCTCGCCGCCCGACATGGTGCGGGCGACCTGCCGCCGCCGTTCCTTGAGCTTGGGGAAGAGGCGATAGACCCGTTCGAGATTGCCATCTTCCTCGTCGCGGGCGCGGTGGGCATAGGCGCCAAGGAGGAGGTTTTCCTCGACTGTCAGCTCGCCAAAGATGCCGCGCCCCTCGGGGACAAGCGCAATCCCCTCCTCAACGATCCGGTCGGGCTTTTCGCCGACAAGCTGATGCCCGTTCATCGTCACAGAGCCGCTCACGCGCCCCTCGCAGATGCCGCTGATCGCCTTCAGAAGCGTCGATTTCCCCGCACCATTGGCGCCGAGGATGACGACGATCTCGCCGCGATCGACCCGCAGCGAAGCGCCTTCGAGGGCGCGGTGCTTGCCATAGCTGGCCGAGAGATCGCGCGCCTCAAGCATTGTCGTCTCCCAGATAGGCGCGGACCACTTCGGGATCTGACAAAACCTCGCCCGGTGTCCCTTCGGCGATCTTGCGGCCTGACGACATGACCACGCAGGCATCGCACAGCGAGCGGATCGCATCCATGACGTGTTCGACCAGAACCACGGTTCGCCCCTCGTCGCGCAGCTTGTGGATCAGGTCGATCCCTTGCTCGAGCTCGGTCGGGTTGAGCCCCGCGAGCCATTCGTCAAGGAGCAGAACCTCCGGATCGCCCGCCAGCGCGCGGGCCAGCTCGACCCGCTTGGTGTCGATATAGGTCAGCTGCCCGACGCGCGACTGCGCCGCCCCGGCAAGGCCGACCTTCTCGAGAACCGCCAGCGCCTGTGCCTCAGCCGCATGGCCCCAGCGGCGGCGATGGCCAAAGACGGCGCCTGCCGTGACGTTTTCAAGAACGGTCATCGAGGGCAGAAGCCGCACCAGCTGAAAGGTCCGCGCGACGCCACGGCGGGCGATCTCGCGGGCGGGCTGGCCGGAGATCGGCGCGCCCCGCAGGGTTATCGTCCCGGAGGTGGGTGCAAGTGCGCCGGAAATGAGGTTGAGCGTTGTGGACTTGCCCGAACCGTTCGGCCCGATCAGGCCCAGAACTTCGTGCTCGTGAACGTCGAAGTCGATGCCGTCCACGGCCACAAGGCCGCCGAACCGCTTGGTCGCACCGCGGAGCGACAGAACCTGCGCGCCGTCCCTCATTGGTAGGCCTCCTTCGAAAGTGCACGCGCATGGATCTTTTGAAAGAGTCCGACAAAGCCATTGGGCAGAAGATAGACGATCAGCAGGAAGCACAGGCCCAGCAGCAGCGTGGTCTGGTTCGGGAAGGAGACAGAGATCACTTCCCAAAGGAGCGTGAACGGAATGACCCCGACAATCGGCCCCCAAAGGCGGCCCGTGCCGCCTAGCATCGCCATGATCACCACCTGAAACGAGAGCATCGGCGTGAAGGCGGTGGACGGCTCGATATAGATATAGCGCGGCGCGATCATGGCTCCGACAATGGCCGCGACCGCTCCGGGCACGATGAAAAGCGCGACCTTTGACACAGCAGTATTGATCCCCAAATGCGAGGCCACCTGCTCGTCGTCGCCGATGATCCTCAGGGCAAAGCCGAGGCGCGAACGCCCGATGGCCCAACCGGCGAGGTAGACTAGCGCCGCCACCCCGAGGAGTTGCCAGTAGATGTGGTTCTCGGTGAGGTCGGTCAGGACATAGCTGCCCTTGTGTCCGGTCGCATTCTGCCGCCATGTCACGATCTGGCGGATCATTTCCGCAAGGCCGAGGGTGAAGATCACGAAATAGACCCCCGATAGCCGAAGCGTTGCCAGCCCGACGATCCCCGCAAGGATCCCGCCGATGATGCCGGCGAGCGGAGGCAGCGCCCAATAGGGCAGAACGTCGATCCCCGAGGCGGTCACATAGGTGCCGACGCCGAAGAAGGCAGCTGTGGCGAGAGAGATGTAGTGGGTCGGCCCGGAAAACAGCGCCCAACTCGTCGCCAAGACGCCATACATCGCGATGTTGACGCCAAGGGCGATGGCATAGGCATCGCCGGTCAGCGGCAGGAGTGCGGCAATCCCGAGCAGGACCGCGCCCAGAACAAGGTTCTTCCAGTCGCGGGTGGTCATGTGGGCTTTCTCCCGAAAAGGCCCTGTGGACGGAACAGCAGGATCAGGATGAACATCCCGTAGGCCGCAGCGAGCGTCAGGCCGGGATTGATGAGCGAGGCGACGAGCGTTTCACCGACGCCGAGAATGAGAGCGGCAATGATCGTGCCGCGGATGTCTCCGACCCCGCCCATGATGACGATGATCAGGGCCTTCATGGTGAAGATCACGCCTGTCGAGGCGTCGAGCGTCAGGAAGGTCGAGATCACGGCGCCGCCCATAGCCGTCACGGCGCCACCGATGGCAAAGGCATGGGCCGAGAGCTTGGGCACGTCGATGCCCACAAGCCGCGCGCTTTCGGGTGAGACGGCAACAGCGCGGATCGCCATGCCGGCGCGGGAATGATTGAGCCAGAGATAGAGAACCCCGCAAATGATCACCGCGCAGAGGAAGGCGACGATCCGGTTGAGCCCATAGTTGTCGCCAAAAAGGACAAAGGGCCGCGCGAGGAAGGAATATTTGAAATAGCTGCCACCGAAGATCCAGAGCATCAGACCGACCATGGTGAAGGACAGGCCGAAGGTCGTCAGGATCGACTCCTGTTCAAGCATCCCGCGCGATTTGGCGCGTTTGACCAGCGGGCGCAGCATCACGCGATAGATCGCCCAGTTCAGCGCATAGGCGATGGGCGCCACGATAAAGAGCGTCAGGACAGGGCTGATGCCCGCGCCGGTATAGAGCGCGAAGGCGGTGAAACCCCCGACCACGAGCATCTCGCCATTGGCGAGGTTCATGATCCGGGCGACCCCGTATTGCAGATTGAGCCCGGTGGCGATGAGGGCATAGGTCCCGCCCAAGAGCAGGCCCGTGATGATGATATCCATGTAGTCCTCGAGAGTGGTGCGGGCCCGACCGAAGCAGGACCCGCCATAGCCTTACTTCCAGCCGTTCTTCAGAACCGGTGCAACCGCGCCATCGCGGCCGGTCGAGGCGATGCCCCGGAACTCGCCGCCCTGCCACTGACCGACGGTCCAGTAGGAGGCGTTGTTGTTGTTCTCATCGAAGTCGATGGTGCCCATCACGGTCTCGAAGGAGTGATCTTTGATATACTGGTTGATCACGGCCATATCGAGCGTGCCCGAGGCTTCGATCGACTGCTCGAGGATCTGCAGCGAGGCATACATCATGCCCGAGGCCCAATAGTCGGGCTTCTGGCCGGTGGCCGCCTCGTGGCGGGCCGCATAGTCGAGGAAGTCGGCCGAGCCATTGTTGACGCCACCGATGCCCATCACACCCTCGGCAGCCGGTCCGAACACTGCGCTATAGGCCGGGAAGGCCGTGGCCACGGCGGTGTAAAAGACCTTGACGTTCAGATCCTCGATCATCGCCTGCTCGGTCAGACCGAAGGTGTCGGGCGGATAGGACCAGGCCACGAAGGCATCGGGCTCGGCGGCCTTGGCGGCCTTCATGATCGGCGAGAGATCCTGCGTGCCGAGCGGATAAGAGGTCTCGTAGACGATCTCGAAGCCTGCGGCCTCGAACGAGGGCTTGGCAACGGCGGCAAGCTCGATTCCGAAGGCGTCGGCCACGTTGACCATGGCGATGCGGCTGCCGATCTCGCCCTTGTCGCGCATTTCGGCCATGACATTAACCGCGCCGTTGGCGAGGGCGGAGCTGCTGCCGAGCAGGAAGTACATATTCGGGAACTGCTTGGACAGCTCGCCCACCTGATCGGTCGCCGCGGTCGAGGTGATCTGCGGGAAGCCGAGCTTGTCCATGATCGGCGCGGCGGCGATGTTGAGGCCGGTCGAATAGGGGGCAAGGATGATGTCGGCGTTGTCCTGCGTCGCCAGACGCGTGATCGCCTTGATCGTCTCGGCCGGGTTGGTCTGGTCGTCGTATTCGATGACCTCGACGAGGCGCATCTCGCCGCCGACATTGAGGCCGCCGCGGGCGTTCACTTCGCCGGCCCAGAGCTGGATATTCGGCCAGTGGGTCACCACCGAGCCGCCGGCAAGGCCGCCGGTCTTGGGCGCAACCGCGCCGACGATGATCGGATCGGCGGCGAATGCCGCGCCGGCCCAGACGATCGCGCTGGCGGCAACGGCGGCCTTAAGTGCTGTTCTTCTCTTCATTGTCTTCCTCCCTTATTTTGTTGGCACTCGTTACGACCAGAACGGGAAATCCGATCTGGGGTCTTGAACAGTGATCCACCGGAGCTCGGTGAATTCCTCGATCACGGCATCGCCTCCGAAGCGGCCGTAGCCCGACGCCTTTACCCCGCCGAATGGCATGGCCGGGTCGTCGTAGACGGTCGGTCCGTTGATGTGGCAAACCCCGGTCTCGAGCTTGCCCGCGATCCTGCGGGCGCGGGCCAGGTCGCTCGCATAAACCGAGGCGACCAGCCCGTATTCGGTATCGTTGGCGATGGTAACCGCCTCGTCCTCGTCATGGGCGCGGATGATCGCTGCGACGGGGCCAAAGCTTTCCTCGCGGTAAATCAGCATCTCAGGCGTCACCTGATCGAGGAGCGTCGGTTGCACATAGGAGCCCGAAACTACGCCGCCGACCCGCAGCACCGCCTGTTTGGCAAGCGCGTCTTCAATAAGCCGCCCGACCCGCTGCGCGGCATCGGCGCTGATCAGATCGCCCACCTTGTGCCGCTCTTTCCGGGTCAGGAGTGCCGCGCACTCGGCCTCGAGCTTGGCCACGAAATCCTCGGCAATGGCATCGACCACGACAACACGCTCGGTCGCCATGCAGATCTGGCCCTGATTGAAATAGGCGCCGAAAGCGGCGGCCTTGGCGGCGGCATCGAGGTCGGCATCTTCCAGCACGATGATCGAGGCCTTGCCGGAAAGCTCCATCAGGCAAGGTTTGAGATGGCGCGCCGCGATCTCGGCCACGCGTCGGCCGATGCGCGTCGAGCCGGTGAAATTGACCCGCCGCACCGCCGGATGGGCCACGAGGGTTTCGACAACCGTCTCAGCGGATTCAGGCGAATGCAGGACCGAAGTGACTGCCCCGGTCGGCAAGCCCGCGTCGCAGAGGATATCGACGATGAGCGAGTGCAGCTTGGGGCAAAGTTCCGAGCCCTTGAACACCACCGTATTACCGCAGGCGAGCGGCCAGACGATCGCCCGGATCGCGAGGGTGACTGGGGCGTTCCATGGCGCGATGGCAAGAACCACGCCCACAGGCTGGCGCAGGCAGGTTGACGTGATCCCGTCTTTCTCGGTGGTTGCCTCCATCGCTTCGATCTGCGCCGGGATCTTCAGCGCTTCGTCAAAGACCTTTGCCGCAATGGCAACGTTGAAGCGGATCCAGTCGGGCGTCGAACCCAGTTCTTTCTGCCCGATCTCGACGAGTTCCTCGGTGCGTTCGATCATCAGATCGCGACCGCGCCGCAGAATATCGATCTTCTGGTCGGACGGCAGATCGCGCCAGCGCGAGAAGGCGGCGGCGGCGGCGTTGGCGGCATCGCGCGCGTCGCGCGGGCTGGCCGAGGCCGCTCGGGTCACGGGCTGGCCGTTCACAGGCGAAAGCCGCTGGAAGACCGCGCCATCCCGCGCGTCTACCCCTGCATTCTGAATATGCAGCTTGGCCTCGAACATGGTCCTCCCTTGCCAACAGATTCTGTCGACCGGATCAGCATGGCGGGTGGAAATATGGAAAAGAATGTCACAGTATGGGGATACATTGCCAAATTCTGGCAAGGTCTTGCCGATTGGAGCCCGGATGCCCACGACCAACACGCCTCGCGCCCGCGCGGCCCGCATCGATTGCGCCTTGCAGGAACGCACGATCGGCGAGCGCGCAGGCTTTGCTCAGGGCAGCTGGTTTGCCTTCTATGTCGAGAGCGGAAGCGCTGTGGCTTTCACCATGGACCGTGAATTCGACATGATCGGCCCGGCTCTATTCTGGGGGCCGCTCGATGCCGAAACCCGCCTCCGCATCGCTCCGGGAAGCGTTGGCAGCTATGTCTTTCTGGGAAGTGCGATCCTGAACGACGCGGTCGGTGTTGCCACTGTCGCGGCGGAGCTTCGCCTCTTCGCCCAGCAACACCTGATGGCGACCTTCGACCGGACCGACAACGCCGCGGTCGAGCTCGACCTCATCTTCGAGCGGATCACTGCGGAAACCGGCGCAAACAGGTTTGGCAGCGATATTGCGCTCTCGGCCTATATCCGGCTTCTCTTGCTGCTCCTGTGGCGCAGCGTCGACGATCAGCTTCGCGAGCGCGTGGTTCCGAGCCAACGCGCCTCTGAAATCTATCGCTTTCGGAGCCTTGTCGAATCCCATTTCCGCTCGCGCTGGAAGGTGAGGCAATATGCCGATGCGCTGGGGGTGAGCTATGACAGGCTGCACGACCTGTGCCTCCGTTCCGTGGGGAAACCGCCATCGCACCTTCTTCGGGAACGGTGCTTTCACGAAGCCCAGACACTCCTTCAACGGACCTCACTCAGCGTGGAGCGCGTCTCCGCCATGCTCGGGTTTTCTTCGGCCAGCCAGTTCAATCATTTCTTCAAGTCGGCCTCGGGAGAAAGCCCCGGAACCTATCGCAGACGGGCGATGAACCGCCACAGAACAGCACCCGATCTTGCGACTGAAGACACCTCAGGGTTTTCTGATTGGCCCTAGGGGGGGGCGGACGCAAGCGAACATCCGAGAACCTCGCAAACTCTCAATGCAGATCTTTGGCGGCGCGCCTTGCCAGAACGGCACTGCACCCGCCCTTGCCCCAAGGCCCTCCTGGGACCGTTTCCGAACCCCCTCCGGAGGACAACTCCTCTTGCGCGCCCCAATCCGGTTGGATTCCGGGTGGAATGCCTGTAGGCGGCGGCGAGCAACTGATCGCCAGCCAATCTGACAGGAACCGCATCACATGATTTCTTTCGAAGCCTATCGCGATCAGTGGTTCGGCAATATCCGCGCCGACCTCTTGTCGGGCCTTGTCGTGGCCCTTGCCCTGATCCCCGAGGCCATCGCCTTTTCGATCATAGCCGGCGTCGATCCCAAGGTTGGCCTTTATGCCAGCTTCTCGATCGCGGTGCTGATCGCCTTTGTCGGAGGCAGGCCCGGCATGATCTCGGCGGCAACGGCAGCGACAGCAGTCCTGATGGTCACGCTGGTGCGCGATCATGGCCTGCAATACCTGCTGGCTGCGACCGTTCTTGCAGGCGTGATTCAGATCGGCGCGGGGCTTTTGAAGCTTGGCTTCGTGATGCGTTATGTCTCGAAATCGGTGATGACAGGCTTCGTCAACGCCCTTGCGATCCTTATCTTCATGGCGCAGCTGCCCGAGCTTGATCCCGGCAAGGTCACATGGCTGACCTATGCGCTTGTGGCGGCGGGGCTTGCGATCATCTACCTGTTCCCGCGAATTACCAAAGCGGTGCCTTCGCCACTTGTCACCATCATCGTCCTGACCTCGCTGACGCTGGCCTTCGGCTGGGATGTGCGCACCGTGTCCGACATGGGCGCCCTGCCCGATACCCTGCCGGTCTTCCTGATCCCGCAGATCCCCCTGACCCTCGAGACGCTTCTCATCATCTTCCCCTATTCGATGGCCGTGGCCGTGGTCGGCCTTCTGGAAAGCCTGATGACCCAGAACATCGTGGATGATCTGACCGACACGAAATCGAACCGCAATCAGGAATGCATCGGTCAGGGCGTTGCCAATTTCGCCACCGGCTTCATCGGCGGCATGGCCGGTTGCGCGATGATCGGCCAGTCGATGATCAACGTGAAATCCGGCGGGCGCGGACGCCTGTCGACCTTCACCGCGGGCTTTGTCCTTCTGATCCTTGTCGTTTTTCTGGGCGACTGGGTGGGCCGTATTCCGATGCCGGCCCTCGTAGCGATCATGATCATGGTCTCGATCGGCACCTTCTCGTGGTCGTCGATCAAGGCGCTGCGGGTTCACCCGCGCTCCTCGTCGGTTGTCATGCTCGCGACCGTGGGCGTGGTGGTCTATACTCATAACCTCGCCATGGGCGTTCTGATCGGGGTTCTGCTGTCTGGCATCTTCTTTGCCAGCAAGATTGCCCAGCTCTTCCGCGTCACCACGACGATCTCGAAAGACGGGCGGGTGCGGACCTACAAGGTTGAAGGGCAGATGTTCTATGGCTCGGTCGAGGATTTCATGAACGCCTTTGATTTCAAGGAAGCCCCGGACCGGGTGATCATCGATGTCTCGGCCGCGCATATCTGGGATATCTCGAGCGTTCAGGCCCTCGACATGGCGGTTCTAAAGTTCCGCCGCGATGGGGCCGAGGTCGAGATTATCGGCATGAACGCCGCCTCCGAGACCATCGTCGACAAGCTAGCAATCCACGACAAGCCGGGCGCGATGGACAGCCTCCTGGCGCATTGAAAGGGAACACGATGACACAGCCCCCGCAAACCATCGTTGCTCTGGTGGACGGCTCGATCTAGGCTGCCAGCCTGTGCGAGCACGCCGCATGGGCGGCCCGGCGCACCGGCCACCCGGTTCAGGTTATCCACGTTCTGGGGCGGCGCGATGCCTCGGACCGTCATGACCATTCGGGCGCCATTTCTCTCGGCGCGCGGTCGGCTCTATTGCAGGAACTGGCCGAGCTTGACGCGCAGCGCGCCAAACTCATCAGCCGACGCGGACGCGCCATTTTGGAAGACGCAAGCGCCATCCTCGAAGGCGCAGGCGTTGCCGATGTGACCGCGCGGCTGCGCCATGGCGATCTGGTCGAGACGGTCACCGAGCTTCAAGCCGAGACGGGCATGATCATGATCGGCAAGCGCGGAGAAGCGGCCGATTTCGCCAGGGGCCATCTCGGCTCCAACCTCGAACGGATCGTCCGCGCCACGCATAGGCCGATCTTCGTCGCCTCGCGCGCTTTCAGGCCGATCTCGCGGGTTCTTGTGGCCTATGATGGCGGCGCCTCTGCCGCCAAAGCGGTCGACTTTATCGCAGCAAGCCCCCTGTTCCAGGGGCTAGAAGTCTCTGTGGCGACAGTCGGGACAAAAGCAACCGCGGTCGAGACCGGGCAAGCCCAAGCAAAAGCGAAACTCAGCGCCGCCGGTCTCGCAACAGAAACTGCGATCTTGCCTGGCCAGCCAGAAACCGCGCTGAGCCAATACATCGAAGAGGCGGGCTTCGACCTTCTGGTCATGGGCGCCTACGGGCACAGCCGAATTCGTAGCCTGATGATCGGATCCACCACGACCGAAATGATCCGATCCTGCAAGGTTCCGATCGTGCTGGTACGGTGATTGGGGCGGCGCTACCGAACTATCATCAAGTCATCGATCCGCAACTCGACGGTGTTGGCAGACCAATTCAAACCAGTCTCTGTTTGCCGCTGACAGCGTGAACCTATGCGGAACAAAGCAGCCGCCACTCGGCGAGAGCGGCGGCGCGGTTCAGCTTGAAGTTTTGGCGTGAGTAGAGGTGACGCTCCGAGTTGAAATGGTTGAGGACTGAGGCATGGACGGACGCGAACTTCTGGAGCGTTCGCATGCGCCGGAAGCGGAGCATGGCCCGCTCTCGCCTTCGAAATGGAAGGTGCGAGTTCTCCGCGCGATTGTTCAACCAGCGGCCAGTTTCCTGTCGTTTTGCCGCGCCAATCTCTTTCAAGGCAGCGCCATAAGAACGAAGGCGATCTGTGACGATGATCTCGGGTCGACCATGCTTTCGCATTGCTTTCTTGAGGAATTTCAATGCAGCTTTTTTGTCACGTGTCTTGGTAACGAAGCTTTCCAGCACCTCACCCTCGTGGTCGACAGCGCGCCATAGGTAGTGCCTCTCCCCGTTGACCTTCACGAATACCTCGTCGAGATGCCATTTCCAATGGCTCGACTTCATCCCCTCGATCCGGCGTTTTCGTATCTCATTGGCGAACATAGGCCCGAACCTGTGCCACCAAAATCGAACTGTTTCATGGCTTAAGTCGACGCCCCGTTCATACAGAATATCCTCGACATTCCTCAGTGACAGCGGGAACCGAACGTAAAGCATCACCGCCAGGCGGATGATCTCGGGGCTCGTCTTGAAGTATTTGAAGGGGGAGCGTTTGGTCATGCCCGGACGCTACCCGACGCCCTGCCCCGCCTCAAGAGAAGTTCCTTTGACAAGACCGTAGGCTGAGCCCGTCCTGATGTTCGCACCAGCGCGCACAACCACGCCGCCTTCGGGTGTCTCTGTTCGCACCGAGAGCAGACGAACCCGCTTAAACTGCAGCGCAATCTATTTTCGGCAAGCACCTGAAAATACGCCTGTTTTTGAATGCGTCTCGATTTGGTTGAAAGGCGGGTGGAAAGAGCCGCCGGGCGTTCAGAGAAAGATTTCGGCCTAACAACCAGTCTCCGAAAGTCGGATGGCATCGCTAAACCCCTTTGAACCAAAAAGAAAAAAGGCCCCGCTAGGGACCTCATCTCGGGTTTGCGAATGGTTGGTGGCGGAGGGAATGACACATGCAACGAACTCTCTCTCGTGTCAGAGGCAGCCATTGCGCGCTCAAGCGAAACGCTGCGCGATGTTTTTCAACTGATCGGAAGACGTCATGAAAGCCTCTTCGGGAACTTGAAATCACTATGGTATGAAAATCTTGCACACGGCCTCTTACTGTAAGCCCCAAGGGTCCTTTTCTCGATTAGCCAGTTCGCGTGTGGTGGCATCGCAAACTGTTCCGTCGAAAAACGCATCTAACGCCTTCTTAGCGTAAGGCCCCGCCCCCGCGACCAGCATTAAGGTCAGCGAAGACCTCAACTTCTGCGCATCGACATCTCCGCCCATGATACTCTGTATGGGTTGACCTTCGTGTTCCACAATCGCCACAACGCATTTGAGATAACGTGGCCCCAAAACATGGTGATCCATGTACGCACGGGCCTCTTCAATGTCAGAAATACCATAGAACTTTGCCCGCTCGCTGTATCCAAGGGTCTTCAGTTGCGGGAATATATACCAAATCCAATGGCTCGCTTTCCGGCCTGCTTGGAGTTCGGTCAGAGCAGTTTCATAGTCACGCTCTTGCGCTGCAATAAACC
>Ga0102889_1000906_pt1 | contig 11398 bp, 10 predicted proteins | sample Colrivmet1551A02_FD_84505 | JGI IMG/M metagenome (GOLD analysis project Ga0102889, IMG submission 84505) | Estuarine microbial communities from the Columbia River estuary - metaG 1551A-02 | ecosystem: Environmental > Aquatic > Marine > Intertidal zone > Estuary | place: USA: Columbia River...
ATGCTACTTAAATAAAACCTTTTTTTTGCGCTTTAAACCACCTTTCTGGAATATTGTGATTACAAGCCGCTAAATAATCTTGTTCTGTGCAGGGTAATAACGCCGTAGCTGCGGCTTTATTATCCTCAGTCTCTAAAAAAGATACCCCAACCCACCAACGCTGTGTAAACTGGCTTTTATAAAAAACCAAGTCCCTGTCTTCAAAAGGGAGGGTGTATTTAATAAAGTTATCTGGTGATTCCAAAGGAGATTCAGGATGTCTAAATCCATACCCCTCCATAAAGTACCATATCATTTGAGCAACCATCTGGGTGCTCTGAGGATGATTGTCACTTTCAAAAATTCCAAAAACAGCCACAGTATCACTCAAACCAGCATACCTAGAAAGCGTGCAAATTTCTCTGCCATCAAAACCATTGGGAGAGAAATCACTGCCTCCGCCCATTTCAGAGGCCCTAACAGCCCTTGCGTCTATACCTACAATGTGCGCCCCTCTCAAAACAGGTTCCGCCACGCTTAAATCTTTGGTTAGACTTCCCAATCTGTAAGCATCAAAAAAAAGTCTATCCATCAAATCCATGGCCTCCTGAGCGTTAAAATAGCTCTGGTAACCAAGGTTTGAAAAATTAAATAAATTATTGGGCTTTTCGGTGATAATCTTACTCATATAAGAGTGAGATGAAATCAATTCATCTTGGCTGCCAAAGTCAAAACGACTGTCTACGGAAACCATATTGACCATTTTCCCACTCAGATCAAAAGACCTGTAAATAGGGTAGGTAATATCTTGAGTAGCCCCAACAATAATGGGTACTATGCCCTTAGTAACCAATTCAGAAACTACCTGATTCAACACATAGTAGGTATCTGAAACCTCAGCACCTTCTGGCACATCTCCAAGATCCACCACAGCACTATTCCAATTGCCAAACATGAGCTTGTACCATTGAATTCTAATGGCGTCAATAGCTAATCTATACGGCTTTTTTTCAAAGGCATTTCTGGATTCATGTACCCCTAAAAAAGCCAATTGAACGCCATCTAAAGGAGGAATCCCTGATTTTTGCGTATGTACTTTTATTTTATTTCCAATAGCCTGCTCCGGTAAAAGTGCACTATGTGCCAAAACTTTGTCTGAGACGGGGAGTAAAAATTCTAAGGCCATGTCAAAAGATGATAAGGGAAATTAAATACTATTTTTTAGCCGTTGCTTTTGGCTTGGCTTTAACAGCCGATGCCTTTTTAGTGGTCGTTTTCTTAGCAGCCGTTTTTTTCTTAGGGGCCGCTTTCTTCTTAGGGGCCTTTTGTTCTATGATGGCCTCTGCTTGTTCCAAGGTCATGGCTTCCACCGCCACTTCCTTTGCCAGTTCAATTTTTACTTTACCCTTCAAAATATTATGGCGTCCCCACCTGGCTTTTTCAATTCTAACCCCAGCATCCGGCCAGTCATGTATTACTTTTTCAATTTCTTTTTGCTTTTTTAACTCAATGAGTTCTGCAATGTCTGCAGTAGATAAAGCATCAAAATCATATTTTTTATTCACGTTTATAAATAGCCCATTCCATTTTATAAAAGGACCAAAACGACCTGTCCCTTTAGTCACTTCATGGTTATCATAGTGTGCGATTGGGGCGTCTGCTTTTTGCTTCTCAACAATAAGTTCTACGGCCCTATCAAAGCTAACATCCATAGCGCTTTCTGCCCTATCCATAGAAACAAACGCTTCTCCAAACTTAATGTATGGACCAAATCTGCCCACATTGGCTAGAACTTCTTTACCCTCATAGGTGCCTAATTCACGGGGCAATTTGAATAAATCCAATGCCTCTTGAAAAGTGATTGTACCCAGTGATTGTTCTGGCAAAAGACTGGCAAACACGGGTTTCTCCTCGTCGTCTGCATGGCCTATTTGTGCCATAGCACCAAATTTACCCAAACGAACAATAAGGGGTCTTCCGGACTTGGGGTCGTCTCCCAAAAGTCTTTCTCCAGAAGCCCTTTCCGCATTTTCCTCTACATTGAGTACTTTGGGATGAAAGTCTTGATAGAAATTTTTCATCACTTTTTTCCAATCCTCTGTGCCTTGAGCTATCTCATCAAAATCTTCTTCTACTTTAGCCGTGAAATGATAATCCATAATAGAAGCAAAGTGATCCACTAAAAAATCATTGACAATCATGCCAATGTCTGTTGGGACCATTTTGCCCTTGTCAGAGCCTACATTTTCAGAAAGTGTACTGGCTTTTAAGACGTCTTTAGAGAGCACCAACTGTTGGTATGCCCTTGCGGTTCCTTCTATAGTACCTTTTTCCACATACCCCCTATTTTGAATGGTAGATATGGTTGGCGCATAGGTAGATGGTCTTCCAATACCTAATTCCTCAAGTTTCTTTACTAAAGAAGCTTCTGAATACCTGTAAGGAGGTCTTGAAAAACGTTCGGTAGCTGTAATGTTTTGATAATCCAAGCTTTCAGATAGACTCATTGCAGGTAACATACCTTCTTGTTCCTCCTGATCTTCGTCATCTACTCCTTCCAGATAAACCTTTAAAAAACCTTCAAAAGTAATGACCTCTCCACTGGCTGTGAATTGTTCGTCATGGGTGTTGGCCGCAATTTTAACATTGGTTCTTTCTAATTGAGCATCTGACATTTGAGAAGCCAAGGTACGTTTCCAAATAAGGTCATATAATTTGGCTTGGTCCCTGTCACTCACTGGATTTTGAACCATCATATTTGTAGGTCTAATGGCCTCGTGAGCCTCTTGAGCTCCTTTGGTCTTACCCCTAAAATCTCTCGGATGAGAGAAAGATTTTCCATAATTTTCTATAATCGCAGCAGCAGCAGCTTCTTTTGCCTCTTTGGAAAGATTAACGCTGTCTGTTCTCATATAAGTAATGTGTCCAGCCTCGTAAAGTCTCTGGGCTACTTGCATGGTTTTAGATACAGAAAAATAAATTTTTCTAGAAGCCTCTTGTTGTAATGTAGAGGTGGTAAATGGTGCAGCAGGTGTTTTTTTCGCAGGCTTCTTTTCCAATTGCGCCACTGAAAAATGAGCCCCAATATTTTGATTTAAAAAGGCAGATGCAGCCCCTTGGTCAGCAAAGGTCTTGTATATTTTTGCAGAAAACAATACCCCAGCCTGGGTCTTGAATTGGGCCGTAATTTTAAAGGAAGCTTCAGGATTAAATGAGTCAATCTCTCTTTCTCTCTCTACAATAAGTCTTACAGCAACGGATTGAACCCTTCCTGCAGAAAGTCCTGGCTTAATTTTTTTCCACAACACAGGAGACAATTCATAACCTACCAAACGATCTAAAACACGCCTGGCTTGCTGTGCATTGACAAGATTGTAATCTATCTCTCTAGGGTTTTGAATCGCATGCTGCACCGCAGATTTTGTAATAGAGTTAAATACAATCCTCTTGGTTTTGGCTTTATCTAATTTCAAAGTTTCTGACAAATGCCAAGAAATAGCCTCTCCTTCTCGGTCCTCATCACTAGCCAACCAAATGATCTCTGCTTTATTGGCCAATACTTGTAATTGTTTTACCAATGCTTTTTTATCGGAGGAAACTATATATTTTGCTTCAAAATCATCATCCACTGCTACCCCCAATTCCTTGGACGGAAGATCTGCAATATGCCCATAACTAGAGGCTACTTTAAAATCTGGTCCTAAAAATTTTTCTATGGTTTTGGCTTTTGCCGGGGACTCTACAATTACTAAATTCTTTGCCATTGATCGTATTTATGGAAACAAAAGTAGGTCAATTTTTTTATTTTAACCGGTCTCAGTCATATCTGTTTTGAATAGCACCTTTAAATAAAGCCCTACTAAGGACCAAAAAATCCATGACAAAATGTCACTAATTTGAATTTAGTACTATCTTTGTAAACCATTTTAAATACCGCTTACTCCCCTATGGAAAAAACTATTGATCCAAACATACAAGGAACCGCATTGAAGCTAAACCTTCAAGGCTCAAACGCAAAAAAACTTTATATAGAAAGTTATGGTTGCGCCATGAATTTTTCAGATTCCGAAGTAGTTGCGTCAATATTAGCCGCTGAGGGGTATCACACCACAGAGGTATTAGAAGAAGCAGACCTTGTGCTGATCAATACTTGCTCCATTAGAGATAAGGCGGAACAAACCGTGAGAAAACGCTTAGAGAAATTTCAGGCCGTGAAACGCAGCAACCCACAAATGAAAGTAGGGGTGTTAGGGTGTATGGCAGAAAGACTCAAAACAAAGCTACTCGAAGAGGCCAAAATTGTAGATATGGTAGTAGGCCCAGATGCCTATAAAGACATTCCTAATTTACTTAAAGAAGTGGAGGCTGGAAGAAATGCCGTCAATGTGATTTTATCAAAAGAGGAAACCTATGGGGACATTGCTCCTGTGAGACTGGCCAGCAATAAAATTACCGCTTTTGTTTCCATTACAAGAGGCTGTGACAATATGTGTACTTTTTGCGTAGTCCCATTTACAAGGGGGAGAGAAAGATCCAGAGACCCACTTTCCATACTTACAGAAATACAGGACCTCTGGGACAAAGGCTATAAAGAAATGACCCTTTTAGGGCAGAATGTAGACAGCTACCTTTGGTACGGAGGTGGTTTAAAAAAAGATTTTAATAAAGCCACCCAAATGGCTCAGGCTACAGCAGTAAATTTTTCACAGTTGTTAGAAAAAGTAGCGCTAAAGTTTCCTGAAATGAGAATTCGTTTTTCCACTTCAAATCCACAGGACATGACCTTGGATGTGGTTAGAACCATGGCGGCACATTCAAATATTTGCAAGCACATTCACTTGCCCGTACAAAGCGGAAGTAACCGTATTCTAAAAGCCATGAACCGCCAACACACTAGAGAAGAATATATGGCTCTTATAGACAATATTAGGGCTATAATCCCTGACTGTGCTATTTCTCAAGATATGATTATTGGGTTCCCCAATGAAACCGAAGAAGACCACAAGGACACCCTAAACCTTATGGAATATGTAAAATATGATTTCGGTTATATGTACTCCTACTCAGACAGGCCAGGAACTGCAGCTGGAAAAAACTTAGCAGACAATATCCCGGAAACCTTAAAAAGCAAAAGACTTGCAGAAGTCATAGCCGTCCAACGCAAACATGCTGCCATGCACACTCAAAATAGGATAGGTAAAATTGAAACCGTGTTGGTAGAGGGGGTATCTAAAAAATCAGAGAAAGACCTCATGGGAAGAAACAACTACAATGCCGTAGTGGTATTTCCAAGAGAAACTTATAAAATTGGTGACCTAGTTGCAGTAAAAATTACAGATTGCACCTCCGGAACCTTATTAGGAAAAGCCATTTCACACACCAAACTTTCATCATAATGGAAAACTTGCAAGCCATTAAACAACGATTTGAAATTATTGGAAATGACCCTACATTAAATAGGTCATTGGAGAAGGCTATTCAGGTAGCCCCTACAGATATCTCCGTATTGGTTACAGGAGAAAGTGGGGTAGGAAAAGAATCTATTCCAAAAATCATTCACGGACTTTCCCACAGAAAACACTCAAAATACATTGCCGTAAACTGCGGAGCTATTCCAGAAGGCACCATAGATAGTGAACTTTTTGGTCATGAAAAAGGCGCTTTTACAGGCGCAACAACAACCAGAAGTGGCTACTTTGAAGTGGCAGATGGTGGAACTATTTTTTTAGATGAAGTAGGAGAATTGCCTTTAACCACACAAGTGAGACTCCTTAGGGTACTAGAAAATGGAGAATTCTTAAAAGTAGGGTCCTCACAAGTCCAAAAAACCAATGTAAGAATAGTCGCTGCTACCAACGTAGAAATGACCAAAGCCATTCAAGAAGGCAAATTCAGAGAAGACCTTTATTACCGATTAAGCACTATTGAGATAGGGGTTCCTCCATTGCGCACTAGAAAAGAAGACATCCATCTTTTATTTAGAAAATTTGCATCGGACTTTGGACAAAAATATAAGATGCCTACCATTCGACTTTCAGAGGAAGCGGTTCAAATGCTCATAAAATACAGGTGGCCAGGCAACATTAGACAACTCCGAAACATTGCGGAACAAATATCTGTATTGGAATCTTCAAGAGAAGTAAATGTCAAAACCCTACAATCCTACCTCCCACAGGTGCACAGCAGCCAATTGCCTGCAGTCATTGGATCTGAAAAACAATCTAGTGATTTCTCCAATGAAAGAGAAATACTGTATAAGGTACTCTTTGACATGAAAGGAGACCTCAACGACTTGAAAAAACTGACTTTAGAATTGCTAAAAGGAAAAGATGGTGCTTCAGTACAAAAAGAAAACGACAACCTCATTAGAAAAATATACGGTAATGAGTCTCAAAAATCCGCGCAATTAGAAGCACTTTCCTCTTATCAAGAAAATGAGGACAATTATGACGACGAGGCGGTTTCAGACAATGATTATGAACCCCTTCCCTCTAAATCAATATTAGCCATTCAAAACAGTGCTTCTGAAAAAGACCATATGCCTGATTCAAATCCTTCCGACAAGTACCATTTTGCAGAAGAAATTGAAGAAGAAGAAACCCTATCTTTACATGACAAAGAAATTGAGCTCATTATTAAAGCCTTAGATCGCAATAAAGGGAAAAGAAAATTAGCAGCATCCGAGTTAGGTATCTCAGAAAGAACACTTTACAGAAAAATCAAACAATACAACCTCTAATGCGCCATTATACATTTAAAACTTTTAGGTTAGAAATTAAAATAGCCCTAATCATAATCATTGCACTAACACTAAACGGCTGTGGAATTTACAATTTCACAGGAGGGAATGTGGGTACAGCTAAAACATTTCAGGTAAACTTTTTTCAAAACTACGCCTCAGACAATCCAGGCTCTACCATAGAACCTGGCTTAGACAATACTTTTACCCTAGCATTGCAAGATTTCATACAAAATCAAACCAGTCTAGACCTCACAAATACCAACGGAGATCTTATTTATGAGGGGGAAATTGTAGAGTTCAGGGTATCTCCAATGTCTGCAACTGCCCAACAAACTGCGGCTCAAAACAGGTTAACTATAGGTATTAATGTGCGTTTTTTCAACACGACCAAAGAAGACGCAGATTTTGAAAAAAGATTTTCGTTTTTTTATGACTACCCAGCAGATTCCATGCTAGACAGTGTCAAGAATGACGCTTTTGATGCCATATTTGAAAGGATACTCCAGGATATATTTAGTGCCTCTCTAGCAGACTGGTAAACCATAGACAACTATTTAAAGGGAACTCCTTATATTAGCCACATGCAAGTAAGTCGCTTTACAGATCTATTAGAAAAACCTTTGGAAATAATACAAGAGTCAGACCTGTCTGCATTGCGACAGATTGTGGAAACTTACCCTTATTTTCAGGCAGCCAGAGGAATGGAATTAATAGGCTTAAAAAACGCTAATAGCTTTAAATACAACGCCGCCCTAAAAAAACATGCTGCCTACACCTCGGATCGCTCTTGGCTTTTTGAAATAATCACACAAGAAGCTTTTAACAGCCAGACAAAAGTGAAGAAAGCGCCTCAAACCTCGCTTTCTAAAGAAACAGACCTAGCAAAACAAGGCGCAGAACCATCGGAAATACCCACTATTACTCAAAAATATACTGAAGAAGATTACACGGAACAAACTTCGGATAAAAAAAACGACTCTCAGCAAGTCAAAGAAGCAAACTTTTCTTCCCTTGAGCTCGGTAAACCACTAGAATTTAACAAAAATGATCGATATTCTTTTGAAGAGTGGCTGCAATTGAGTGCTAAAAATTCTGTTGAGAACAAAACTGAAACAAGCATTGTAAAAACCTCCGATACGCCCAAAAAAGCAGCTAAAATGGCACAAATTAATGCCTTTATAGCCACAAACCCTAAGATGAGTACTCCTTTGACAAACCCAGAAGAAATAACGATTAAAGACGCTCAGAAAATAAACAAGGAAGCGTTAATGACAGAAACACTAGCCAGGGTTTACTTAGAGCAAAAAAAATATAAAAAAGCCCTTCAAGCCTATAAAATATTAAGTTTGAAATATCCAGAAAAAAATAGTTTCTTTGCAAGCCAAATTAAAGTGGTACAAAAATTAATTAAAGAGAATTTATAGTCATGAGTACATTTACCATATTTCTAATCCTGATCCTTATTGTTAGTGTTTTACTAATGCTTGTTATTATGGTCCAAAACCCTAAAGGTGGCGGATTGTCTTCTTCATTAGGAGGAGGTTCAAGCCAAGTAGTTGGTGGCGTTAAAAAAACAGGCGACTTTTTAGACAAGAGCACTTGGACACTTGCCACGCTTTTAATTGTTTTAATTTTACTTTCAAACGTAGCTTTAAAAGGCAATTACGCGGGTGCAGATTCTAAACTTTTAGATACTGAAATTAATACTGCAGCTCCAGAAGTACTCCTTGAAGAAGCTGTTGAAGTTCCTGTGGAAACTTTAGAGGTTCCAGCAAAATCAGAAGATACTCAAGAGTAATACCCTGAAAGACAAAAGGTCTTTTTTAAGATATTTAAAATGCCAGCTTATGACAAGCTGGCATTTTTTTTTACGGTTTTGTCATAAAACTGAATTGGCACAATTTATGACACTAGTTGTACATAAAATTAAATTATCTAAATAATCATATTATGGCTAAAATTAACATTAAACCATTGGCAGACAGGGTACTGATTGCCCCTATGGCCGCTGAAACCAAAACAGCTTCTGGAATATACATACCAGACACTGCTAAAGAAAAACCACAAAACGGTAAAGTAGTCGCGGTTGGTCCTGGCACCAAAGATGAAAAAATGACCGTAAAAGTTGGAGACACTGTACTGTACGGAAAATATGCAGGTACAGAACTTAAGCTAGAAGGCGCAGATTATATTATGATGCGAGAAAGCGACATTTTAGCAATTGTTTAATTAGAAACGAAAAAGAAATCATGGCAAAAGACATTAAATTTGATATAGATGCAAGAGATGGCCTTAAAAGAGGGGTAGACGCACTTGCAAATGCAGTAAAAGTAACTTTAGGCCCAAAAGGCAGAAATGTAATTATTAGCAAATCATTTGGAGCCCCTTACGTAACAAAAGACGGGGTTACGGTTGCTAAAGAAATTGAATTGGCAGACCCTTTAGAAAATATGGGTGCTCAAATGGTAAAAGAAGTTGCTTCTAAAACCAATGACCTCGCAGGAGATGGAACTACCACTGCAACTGTATTGGCACAATCCATCGTTAAGGAAGGCTTAAAAAATGTTGCTGCTGGAGCAAATCCAATGGATTTAAAAAGAGGTATTGACAAAGCGGTAGAAGCTATTGTAGAAGACCTTGCCAAGCAATCAAAAAAAGTAGGAGACTCTTCAGAGATGATCAAGCAAGTAGCTTCTATTTCTGCCAACAATGACGAAACTATTGGGGACCTCATCGCGCAGGCATTCGGCAAAGTGGGAAAAGAAGGTGTAATTACTGTAGAAGAAGCTAAAGGCACAGATACTTATGTAGATGTTGTGGAAGGTATGCAATTCGACAGGGGTTACTTATCGCCATACTTTGTGACTGATTCAGAGAAGATGGTTGTAGAACTAGAAAGCCCTTATATCTTGTTGTTCGACAAGAAAATCTCTGCTATGAAGGATTTACTCCCTGTATTAGAGCCTGTAGCACAATCTGGAAAACCATTATTGATCATTGCAGAAGATGTAGACGGAGAAGCATTGGCTACTTTAGTGGTTAATAAATTAAGGGGGTCACTTAAAATTGCTGCAGTAAAAGCGCCAGGTTTTGGAGACAGAAGAAAAGCCATGTTAGAAGACATTGCAATTCTAACTGGAGGAACTGTTATTTCAGAAGAACGCGGCTTCTCTTTAGAAAATGTCACTATGGATATGTTAGGGACTTCTGAAAAAATAACCATAGACAAAGACAATACGACAGTTGTAAATGGTGCTGGTGATAAAAACAACATCAAGACAAGGGTCAACCAAATTAAAGCACAAATTGAATCTACTACTTCTGACTATGACCGTGAGAAGCTTCAAGAGCGTCTCGCTAAATTAGCTGGAGGGGTAGCGGTACTTTATGTAGGTGCGGCTTCTGAAGTAGAAATGAAAGAGAAAAAAGACCGCGTAGACGACGCCCTTCACGCTACAAGAGCAGCGGTAGAAGAAGGTATTGTAGCTGGTGGTGGTGTAGCTTTAGTGAGGGCTAAATCTGCATTGTCTAAAATTAAAGCACTTAATCCAGACGAGGAAACCGGAATTCAAATTGTGGCCAGAGCTATTGAAGCACCACTGAGAACCATTGTTGAAAACGCTGGAGGAGAAGGTTCTGTTGTGGTTTCTAAGGTAATGGAAGGTAAAGCAGATTTTGGATATGACGCCAAAACAGAAACCTATACCAACATGCTTAAAGCAGGAATTATAGATCCTAAGAAAGTAACTAGAGTGGCCTTAGAAAATGCTGCCTCAGTTGCTGGAATGATCTTAACTACAGAATGTGCTTTGACTGACATTAAAGAAGAAAGCGGTCATTCTCACGCTGGACCAGCAATGGGCGGCGGCGGAATGCCAGGCATGATGTAATGTTTTAATACCATATAAAAACCCCCTTTGGACGTCCAAAGGGGGTTTTTTATTTTAAAAAATCAGAGAATACGCTAAACAAGCATGGCCAAGGCCATAGCAATCATTATTGCATTTTCAATAAAAGTAGCCTGTGTCATGGGTAGCTTCAACGCAGTTCCCAAGCAAGCACATTGGATTTGCTGCTTACTTAAAAGAGATTGTACCACCCCAATCATAGTGGCCCCTAAAATAATTAAAGTAATGACCAATACTTGGAACACCCCTATTCTCATTAAAAGCAACACCCCCAATGCCAGCTCTATAAAAGGATATATTTTTCCATAAAAAGAAAGCCGCTTGGCAATAGGATCGTACATGGCAAAACTTGCTGGAAAGCCCTTTAAATCCAATAATTTAAAAAAGGCGAACACCAAATAAAATAAAGCCATAAAATCCAACATCATTTCAGACCACAATAAGGCAAAGCCCAATTCGCGAATGTCTGCAAAATAGGCTAGAAAAACGCCGCCAATCAAAAATCCAAAGATTAAATAGAGGGGCTTAAGCTGCTTCCAAGGAGAATCAACAACATTTAAATGGTCGCTGTTATTGTGGTGATCTACCTCAGAAACAGGAACCGTAATTTTATCTTGCTCCAACGTTTCAACACGATATTTCTCTCCTAATAATTTTTGAATATCGGCTGCTTTAGGGCGCAGCTTGGCTTGAATAAAAGCACGATTCAAAGTTAAATCTACTATGACATGCGACACCCCTTCCATGGCTTCAATGGTCTTTTTAACAT
>Ga0102889_1000915_pt1 | contig 11342 bp, 10 predicted proteins | sample Colrivmet1551A02_FD_84505 | JGI IMG/M metagenome (GOLD analysis project Ga0102889, IMG submission 84505) | Estuarine microbial communities from the Columbia River estuary - metaG 1551A-02 | ecosystem: Environmental > Aquatic > Marine > Intertidal zone > Estuary | place: USA: Columbia River...
GTAAAGATTAGATTCCTAATTCTTTTTTAACATCCATTAAAAGATCAAACCCGTCTGCAAGTATTACACCGTTTCCAGTAGCAGAGTCAAGAACATATTGATATCCTTTTGCTCTGGCAACTTTTTGGATAGCCGCACGTGCTTTTTCTAGAATTGGCTGATAAATATCAACTTCTTTCTTTTGCAAATCTTGCAAAGCTTGTTGTCTGTATGCAGAAATATTACGCTCCATACCTTGAACTTCTTCTACACGTTTTGCATTTTCTTCTTGTGTTTTTGTTGTTTCTTCAGCACCGTATTGCTTTACTTTTGCTTCAAACTCTTTTGCCATGTCCTTGATAGCTGTATCATACGTTTTTTGCAATTTTTCTAGCTGGCTTTGTGCAGCCTTCATCTCTGGCATAGACTCAACCAAAGCTTGTGTGTCAACATGTGCTGTTTTTGATTGTGCATTTGTAAAAGTTGTAGCTCCGATAAATAAGGCTACTGCTATCATTAAATTCTTCATTGTTTTCATTTTAATTGTAATTAAGTGTTATATAAATTTTTAAGTATACTAATTATTTCCCGTTTGTATCACCTTGCTTAGGGGGGGTTGCCTCTTGATTTTGATCATTGTTTTTGGGTGGTATTGGTGGCCAAGGCGTGCCATTTCTTATTGCTTGTATAGAATCTCTAGTTCTTTGGCGTGCTTCAAGTAATTCAGCCCTTCTTAGATCATAGGCTATTTTCTTTGCAGCTCTAATAGAATCACGCTCTCTCTTTCTATCTTTCATGATTTGCTCACGCGCATCCTGCTTTGCCTCATTTTCTTGCTCACGCTGGGAAACTTCTTTATCTTCTTCAAGAGATAAATCATCTCTTTTCTCGATTTCTTTACGCTCTCTTTTACTACTAGCTTCTTTTCTTTTCTCTACTCTATTGACACTTCTTAAAACAATATCGCTAATGTCATTTCTTTTGGCAGCAAAAAGCATTACTACATCCGCAGACTTGTCAAAGATAAAATCATATTTTTTGGCCTCTGCAACTTCTTGTACAATATTAAATACTTGATCTTGTATGGGCTGTACTAATTGTCTTCTTTGTATTACCAAATCTCCACCAGACCCGAAACGATTTTGCTGATAGGAAATCATCTCATCTTCTTTGATCTTGATTTCTTCTTCTCTTTCCTCAATAAGTTCTTTGGTTAATAAAACACGCTCATTGGTGAGGGTTAATTTCATTAAGTCAATCTCTTGTTGTTTTTTGTCGATGTCTGCTTTCCAGCGTTGTACTTTTCCGTCCAACTGTGTAGATGCTTCTATATACTCAGGTACATTTTCAAGTATGTATTCCATGTCAATGTATCCAATACGTACACCTCTTTGTGCATCTGCTGAAAATGATATGCAAATAAATGCAATCGCTACTAAAAGAATTTGTTTAGTTTTCATAGTAATGGTTAATGTTAAGAAAATATCGTGCCAAATTAAAATTGTTGTCCTATTATAAAGTGGGTTTCCCAGCCATTAGGGTTGGTTCCCGACAATGTTGAATCAAATCCATAAGCAAAATCGATACCTAATAATCCGAATGCTGGCATAAATATACGTAATCCTGCGCCAGCAGACCTCTTAAGATTAAAAGGATCATATTCTCTAAAGCCGTCATAAGAGTTTCCTGCCTCTATAAATGCCAATACATATATAGATGCTAACTGCTTCAATGTAATTGGATATCTCATTTCTAACGAAAATTTATTATAAATATTATTTCCATCTTGTGGTGATAAAGATTGGTTAGGATATCCACGAAGTTGAACGACTTCTCTTCCATCTAAACTAAATGCACCAAGGCCATCTCCTCCAACAAAGAATCTCTCAAATGGAACAACACCTCTATCGTTGTTATAGGATCCTAAGAACCCAAATTCTGTTTTAGAGCGTAAAACTAAATCTCCAGTGATTTTGTTATACCAAGTTCCCTCAAATTTAATTTTATAGTACTCTAACCAATTAAAACGCTCCTGATCAATAGCAGAAATACGCTCTTGGGTGTCAACATCTGTTTGATTTTCTCTTAGAAAATCCACCAAACCTTCGCGCTCCTGAGCAAGCTTACCATAATCTACTCCATTAAATAATGAATAGGGTAGTGTTACTTTGGCAGAGACTTTAAATTCTGCACCAAATTTAGGATAAATTGGATTATTACCCACATTACTTCTTGTAAGGCCAATAGTGTAAGCTAGGTTATTTGAAAAACCATCACCAAATGTAAATAGCCCTGTGTTATAGTTTTTTAAGTTATAGTGCTGAAAACTTATGGCATTAGAGAATGTAAAGTTATCATCTGGCCAAGTCAATCTTTTGGCGAGGCCCAAGGATCCACCTGTGATTAAAAATCGTTGGTCTTTATCTACTTCTCTTGTTTGGAAATTATAACGGTATTGTACCGTATGAGAAAAAGAGCCGCTAAACTGCACTGGGCGTTTTCCTCCCAACCAAGGTTCTGTTACAGATAAACTATAGGTTTGATAATTTGTACTTGCCTGGGCTCTTAAAGAGAGTTTTTGCCCATCACCCATAGGTAAAGGTTTATAGGCATCGGCATTAAATATATTTCTAAGTGAAAAGTTATTAAAAGAAAGTCCAAGAGTTCCCACAAAACCTCCACCACCATATCCACCCTGAAGTTCTATCTGGCTTGCTCCTTTTTCTACCACAGAGTATTCCATGTCTAGTGTCCCGTTGTTTGGATCTACATTTTTAAAGTTTGGTGAGATTTGTTCTGGGTCAAAAAAGCCTAAATTACTTAGTTCTCTTATGGTTCTAACCACATTCTTTTTACTGTATTTTTGGCCGGGTCTTGTACGTAATTCTCTATAAATTACATGGTCATTTGTTTTGGTGTTTCCAACCACCGTGATATGATCAAAATAGGCTTGCTTCCCTTCTCTAATTCTTATTTCATAATCAATAGTATCTTGTCTTACGGCAACCTCTACTGCATTAATGGTAGAGAAAAGATACCCGTTGTTTTGGTATTTGTTTGTAAGGTCAAAGGCTTCTGGGTCTGTGTTGTCTTCAATTCTTTCTGCCATTAGGGTTCCGTTGTAAACGTCTCCTTTTTTAATGCCCAGTGTCTGGCTTAATTGGCCATTTGTGTATACGCTATTTCCTAAAAAACGAATGTTTCCAAAGTAATATTTTTTACCCTCCTCTATTTTGATGGCAACACCAACACTGCGATCGTTCGTGCTGTAGACACTGTCACTTACAATTTTTGCATCTCTATATCCATTCTCTTTGTAGGTCTGAATGATAGAAGCTTTATCCTCTTTATAACCAGCATCAGTAAATTTTGACATCTTCCAGATACGAATGGGGTTTCTTCTTTTAATATTTTTCATGGAACGCCTTAGGGTTCCATCTTGTAGATTTTCATTGCCTTCAAATTCAAGAGGAGAGATTTTAATCCTATTGTTTTTGTTGATAATGATTTTCATGTCTTTAGCAATTTCAACGCCTGTTGAGTCTAGTTTTGCAGGAGTACTAATAATAACATCTGTGTTATAGAATCCTTTTTCGACAAATTTATTGCGTATAAAATTTTTGGTGGTAGTGATTAAATTTTTAGTGATTTTTATCCCAGATTTTAATTCTGTTTCTTTTAGAATTTCTTTGGTCATCGCTTTGCGAATCCCATCACCAACAATTGTAATTTCATCTAGCTTTGGTAGCTCTACTATATAGATTTCTAAATCTGCGAGGTCTCCATCTATTTTTGTAACGTAAATAGCAATGTCACTAAATAGATTTTGTTCCCATAATTTTTTTGTCACTTCACTCAGGCGTTCTCCAGGAATGAATATACGCTCTCCTTTTTTAAGACCCGTAAAGGCAACAACAGTTTGGTCATTGTAGCTCTGTGCTCCTGCAACTGTAATGTTATTTATCTCGTATTTTATACCAGCATCTAGCTCTTTTTGCTGTGCCTGTATTGTTGATGACCAGAGCAGTGCAATGGCTACAAAACAAAAGATCTTTCTGTACATACTAAAAATATAATGCGAATTATAATTGCTCACTTGTCTTTCCAAATCTTCGTTCTCTGTTTTGATAATTTAATATTGCCTCAAAAAGATGGTTTTTGGTGTAATCTGGCCAAAGCACATCTGTAAAATACAATTCTGCATATGCTAGTTGCCACAACAAAAAGTTGCTTATACGTTGTTCACCACTGGTACGAATTAACAAATCTACATCTGGCAGGTCTTGAGTGTATAGATGATTGTTAATCAGTTTTTCATCAATATTTTCAGGCGAAATTAATCCTTTTTTAACTTTAAGACTAATCTCTTGAATTGTTTTTGTTATTTCTTCTCTAGACCCGTAACTTAGTGCAAGTGTCAAGGTCATTTTTGTGTTGTTTTTTGTTTTTTCAATCACATCCATAAGCTCTTTTTGTGCTTTACTTGGTAGCGCATCAAGATTGCCAATGGCGTTTAATTTTATGTTGTGCTTGTCAAGCAACTTGATTTCTTTTTTTAATGATGAAACTAACAGTCTCATTAGTAATTCTACTTCCATTTTTGGACGATTCCAATTTTCTGTAGAAAAAGCATAAAGCGTTAGGTAGGGGACGTTAATCTCCACACAAGCCTCTGTGATTTGACGAACCGCTTTTGTGCCATTTTCATGACCCATAGACCTAAACATACCCTTGGCTTTCGCCCAACGTCCGTTACCATCCATGATAATAGCCAAATGTTGTGGAATGGTATCTTTATTTATTTGTTCTAAGAGACGACTCATTTCTTTAAAAATTACAATAACAGGGTTCTCTACCAAAAGTAAATGAAAAAGTAATGCCTGTAAAGACATACCAATCATTATTATTTTGATTTCCAAATTTTAAATCTTGTGATTGGTTATCTTCTTGAGATGGATTGCTTGCATCGATATTATCTGTAAATGCATACCTAGCTCCAATCTCGAAAGCCCCAATTAATTTTGTACTTAGGGTTGCTTTGTATCCAATTACCATTGGAATTGCAAATGCACCAGTTTGGTTGTATTGAGTTGTGTCACCCTGGGCATCACTCAAAGAGGCCTGATTAATAAAATAGGTGATTCCTGTATATAGATAGGGCGCTGCAGCTGGTGCTCCAGAGTTTAAATTGAACTCCCAAAAGGTGTATTCTAGCCCTGCAGAAAATTCTTTAATATTGTTTTGAAAAGAGTAGCCTCTTTGTTTTCTTCTACTTTCTTTACTGTCTGCATCATTTCCTTCTGCTTTAGCTATAATGGCCGAAAAACGAAATGAATGCCTCTGGCTTCTATTCCATTTAAAAATACCGCCAAATGCTAGTGTATTTGGATTGACATACGTTGTACTACCAACATCTCCAATTACATTAGCCCCGCCAACAAAACCACCCAGCTCAAATGTCTGTGAAGCTCCTTTTTGTATGCAAAAAAGCACTAAAAAAACTACCGTTAAATACCTCATAAGTTTTAAAAAGTTCGCAAATATAACAATAAACTTGGCACTACCCCACCATAACAGCCATAGTCTAGATTGATAAACAATTTTTAGTGTTTTTTATTGCTTAATTTCTTTTGTCTTCTCCCCAAAGTAGTTTTTTTCGAAGTGTTTTAATAAAACTCTCTTCTATGGGTTGCACAAATTTAATGGTGAAGGCGGCTTTTTTAATAGTGATTAACGTCTCGTTTTTAAGGGTTAAAATTCTAGAATCTAAAGACAGTAAATGGGTGTCTTCTCTTCCCGAAACCTTAAGAGTTACCACGCTATTATCTGGAACAACAAGAGGTCTAACATTTAAGTTGTGAGGCGCAATGGGCGTGAGGATGATACTTTCATTGCTAGGTTCAATCACAGGGCCACCACAGCTAAGTGAATAGCCTGTTGATCCTGTAGGGGTGGATATGATCAGCCCGTCAGACCAGTAGGAGGTAAGGTATTCTGAGTTAATAGTCGTTTCTACCTTAATCATCGAAGTCGTGTTTTTTCTATTAACGGCCACCTCGTTTAATGCAAAATTCAAGGGAGTAATCTCATTGTTTGATGGGCTCGTTTCTACAGACAATAAAGAGCGCTCAGAGATGTAATAATTGCCCTCGAGTATTTCTGTTATACTAGAGGTTACATCTTGTTTTTGTATGGTAGCTAGAAACCCAAGTCTTCCTGTATTTACACCAACAATTGGGATGTCAAGATCTCGCACAAATGTGATAGATTTTAAAATGGTACCATCTCCTCCAATGCTAAAAAACAGGTCATAGCTGGCATCTAATTTAGTAAAACTCTCCAGGTTAGATAAGTCTGTATGAAAAGATTGGTTCTCTCTCATAAGCGCTAAAAAGTTTTTTTCGACCACAATTTCAACTCCCTTACTTTGCAATGCATTTAGAATTGCCTGTATGTGAGTTTCAGAGTTTTTGTGATAAAATTGGCCGTAGATCCCTATTTTCATAACTACATCTTTAGGTATTTTTCAAGGTATTGAGATCTTTTTTTTAGATCTTCAATAAATCGATCTTCTTGATGATTAGACACTACATTATAATTGTATCTTCTAAAAGTTTGAACGATAGCATTGATGCCTGTGTGCCCAACTTTGACAGTTATTTGAGTGATGTCATTCTCCATTTTTGAGATAAACACCCCTAAAATCTTTGCATCATTACTTTCTACAATTTGACAAATTTCAGAAAAAGAATAATCTGCGGTACCTTTTTCAATAACAATAATGCCTCCCGCCTCTCCTAGAAAAGGAGTGTCATTAAAGATGTTCATGATGTCACTCAGCTCATAATACCCAAGGTATTTGTAGTTGTCTGTCAATACAGGCATAATAGTGCTATTGTTCAGGGCAAAAGCCTCAAGTATGTCTATCCAATTGGTCTGCTGTTTTACATGAAATGACTCTAAAGAGTATTGATATGCCTCTAAGGTTTTATCTGCATCATAGCAATGAATGTCATTTTCTGAAATTGCACCTTCAAAAACTCCATCTTTGGTCACAGGGATGTGTGAGTAGGTGAGCTGGTTGAAAGCGTTTTGAACCTCACTTACTTTGGTGGTAAGGTCAAAAGGGGTGATGTCATTTATGATATATTGTTGTGTGTTCACAGCAAAGGTTTTTATGCAAAATACTTAAAATATAGTTTCAAAACTGTGCTTAAGCATTGTATTTTTGTTTCAAATATATAATGATGACAAAGTTAAGTGTAAATATTAATAAAATTGCAACATTGCGTAACGCTCGTGGTGGTAATTACCCTAGTGTAGTGCAGGTGGCAAAAGATGTACAGTTGTTTGGCGCCCATGGCGTAACAATACATCCGCGTCCAGATGAGCGTCATATAAGGTATCAAGATGCCTATGATTTAAAACAGGCCGTGACAACAGAGTATAACATTGAAGGAAATCCTATTGCTAAGTTTATGGATATGGTTTTAAAAATAAAGCCAACTCAGGTTACCTTGGTGCCAGATAGTATAGATGCAATTACCTCAAATGCAGGATGGGATACTCTAAAACATAAAGATTTTTTAAGTGAAGTAATTTCAGAATTTAAAAATAGTGGTATCCGCACATCGATATTTGTGGATCCATCTCTCAAAGCTGTAGAAGGGGCGGCCAATGTTGGTGCAGACAGGATAGAATTATATACAGAGGCCTTTGCAAAGCAGTATTCTTTGGGAGATTTTGAGGCTATAGTACCTTATGATGCCTGTGCTAAACTTTCACATCAATTAGGGATGGGAGTAAACGCTGGTCATGATTTATCTTTAGATAATATTGCATTTTTCGCTAAAAATGTATCACATCTAGCAGAGGTTAGTATTGGTCATGCGCTTATTTCTGAGGCAATTTATAAAGGCTTGCAGCCTACCATTGAGGCCTATTTGTCCAAACTAGTATAGCGTATGATATTACATTCACAAATAATAGGAACCGGCACACCCTTTGTAATTCTTCATGGGTTTTTGGGTATGAGTGATAACTGGAAAAGTCTTGGGAAAAAGTTTGCCGATCAAGGATATCAAATGCACCTAATTGATCAGCGAAATCACGGCAGAAGCTTTCATGATCCTGTTTTTAGCTATCAAGCCATGGCTGCAGATTTGTTGTCGTATTGTGAGCACCACAATCTAGATCAAGTGGTTTTGCTAGGGCACTCTATGGGTGGTAAAACAGCCATGGAGTTTGCTACTGCTCACCCAGAAAGGGTGTCAAAACTAGTGATTGCAGATATAGCTCCTAGGCAGTATGCTGAGCACCATCAAGATATTTTAAAAGGCCTTGGTTTATTAGATTTTTCTATCATTAATTCTAGGGCTAAGGCAGACGAGGTTTTGGCAAGTTATATTAAGGAGCCAGGTGTGCGACTTTTTTTACTTAAAAATGTATACTGGATTGAAAAAAAGCAATTAGCCCTTAGAGTTAATTTACCTGTGGTTACCAAAGAAATTGCTCAAGTGGGTAAAGCGCTTGCTACAACTGCAGTTTTTAACAAAGAGACCTTGTTTGTTCGTGGAGAAAACTCTGGATATATAAGCTCTTTAGATGAAATTACCATACAAAAACACTTCCCTAAAAGCCAAATAAAGACCATTTTGGGAGCTGGCCATTGGTTACACGCAGAAAATCCTCAGCAATTTCATCAAATTGTTGTGGATTTTTTATAACATTGCAAAGTAAAATGTATTGTACACACCCAATAATTGCATAATTGGTAAAATTTGAGTGTTATATAAGCTATATTTATAAAAATTAATCTTTAACTAAACGTAAACAATTATGAAAAAAGTATTACTCCTCACGGTGCTATTTCTTGCAACGGCTGTTACTTATGCCGGTGGGTATAGGGTGAGTCTTCAAGGAAACAAAGCCTTGGCTATGGGTCATACAGGTGTCGCTGTAATTAATAGCAGTGAACTTGTATTTTTTAATCCTGCTGGTCTTGTGTACCTAGAAAACAAATTAAGTGTATCTGTTGGCGCCCATGGTGTTCTTGCAGATGTTTCTTACCAAAACTCTGCAACAGGAGAAACTGCAATGACAGAGGCTGGTGTTGGTACACCATTTTATGCATATGTATCTTACCAAGCTAACGATTGGCTTGCATTTGGTTTAGGGATTTATACCCCTTACGGAAGTACTGTTGCCTATGAAGATGACTGGGCTGGATCTCACCTTGTTAATAATATAGCACTACAGGCTATTTTTGTACAACCAAGTGTATCTATCAAACTTTCTGACAAATTTAGTGTCGGTGGTGGACCAATCTACGCAACAGGTGGTGTTAATTTTAACAAAAACCTTAACAGAACTCTAGTAGACCTTGACGGAAATAGATCTGAGGTAACTTTAGAGCAAACTGGAATTAGTAACTGGGGTTGGACCGCAAGTGCCATGTTGAAAGCTTCTGAGAATTTAACTGTTGGTGCTAATTACCGCTCAGAGATAGTTCTTAGCGCAGAAGATGGAGATGCTACTTTTGAAAACATTCCAAATTCTCCACTAACTCCTTTCTCAGACACAACCTTTAGTGCAGATTTACCACTTCCTGCAGAACTTACAATGGGTCTTTCTTACAAGCACAATGATTTCTTGTTTGCTTTTGATTACAACATGACCTACTGGAGTGCCTATGAATCTTTAGCTGTTGTTTTTGGAAATGACACACCAGATTCTGTACTTCTTAGAAATTACAGAGATGCTTCTACCTACAGATTTGGATTACAGTACGAGGCATCAGAGTCTTTCACCCTAAGAGGTGGATACTACTTTGACGAATCTCCTGTACAATCTGGATATTTTGCACCAGAGACTCCTCGTAACGATAGTAACGGTTATACTGCTGGTTTAACCTTTAAAGTTGGTGACCGTCTAGAAATTGATGCTTCTTTCTTGTACTTACAATTTGATGAAGTAGATGCTTCTTATGATTACTTCGTTGAAGGATCTGGAGGACCTGCTGGTTTAATTAATCAGTACTCAAGTTTTGGAGGAACCTATAAATCAAGTGTATTTGTACCAGGTTTGGGTATCACTTACAAACTTTAATCTAAAAAAAACTAATTAATATGAAAAATACTATAAAATTTATGATTGGTTTGCTTGCCATTGGTTTGGTGAGTTGTGAGCCAGAATTTGAAAATGCAGTAACCGATGAAGGTTTCTACGACGCAGGAGATGCAGATTTCTCAAACTATGTATCCTTAGGAAACTCTTTAACTGCAGGTTATGCAGATGGTGCATTATATAGATCTGGACAAGAAGATTCTTATCCTAATATTATGGCCGAGCAGTTTGGTTTTGTTGGCGGTGGAGATTTTACCCAGCCACTTACCTCAGATAATTTAGGTGGATTATTATTAGGAGGGCAACAAATTCTTGGCAATAGACTAGTTTTATCTGCAGATGAGAATGGGAATCCTTTTCCTGCACCCCTTGCTGGAACACCAACTACAGATGTAACAACAAGTGCTACAGGACCTTTCAATAATATGGGAGTACCGGGAGCAAAAAGTTATCATCTTGTAACTCCAGGTTATGGATCTGTTGCTGGTGTTGCTAACGGAACTGCAAACCCTTGGTATGCAAGATTTGCAACCAGCGAATCTTCTACAGTTCTTGCAGATGCAGCTTCATTAAACCCAACCTTCTTTAGTTTGTGGATTGGAAACAATGATATATTAGGATATGCTACCTCTGGTGGATCTGGTGTTGATCAAACAGGAAATTTAGATCCATCTACCTATGGAGGTAATGATATTACAGATCCTAATGTATTTGCAGCAGCTTACAGCGCTCAAGTAGATGCACTTGTAGCTGGTGGAGCAAAAGGAGTTTTATTAAACATCCCAGATGTAACATCAATTCCTTACTTTACAACAGTACCACCGCGATCTATACCTTTAGATGCTGCAACAGCTGGAGCCGTTAATGCACAGTTTGCATTATATAATGGTGCACTAGGACAATTAGTTGCAGGTGGGTTTATTTCTCCTGAAGAAGCTGCTATTCGTGCAATTAATTTTGTAGAAGGTGTTAACTACCCTATTATGACAGATGTAGATTTAACTGATGTAACAGCCATCCTTATAGGAGCTGGTTTAGATTCAGAAACAGCTGCACTTTTAGGTCAGTTACGTCAAGTAAAAAGTGATGATTTAGTGGTGTTAACAGCATCTTCAGTATTAGGTACAGTGCCAGACCCTTCAAATCCATTAGGTATTGTAGGAGTATCAATACCACTTACAAACCAATTCGTTCTTACATCAACAGAGCAAGACCGTGTTGCTACAGCTGGAGCAGCA
>Ga0102889_1000942_pt1 | contig 11186 bp, 8 predicted proteins | sample Colrivmet1551A02_FD_84505 | JGI IMG/M metagenome (GOLD analysis project Ga0102889, IMG submission 84505) | Estuarine microbial communities from the Columbia River estuary - metaG 1551A-02 | ecosystem: Environmental > Aquatic > Marine > Intertidal zone > Estuary | place: USA: Columbia River...
AAAAAAGAAAAAAAAAAAGAAAAAAAAAATAAAAAAGAAGAGGCCAGAAAAAAAAGAATAGTTGATATAGAAGAAAAAAGAAAAATTTTAAGAGAAAAGAAAGAAGCTATAAAGAAGAAAAAAGAACAAGAAAAAAAAGAACAGGATAATAATTAAATTTAACAAAATGAGAAAATTGAAGAGTTTACTTTTAGTTGCATTTTTAACTTTAGGTATGAGTGGAATTGTAAATGCACAAAAAGTTGGGCATGTAGTTTACGAAAGAGTAATTGCAAATATGCCAGAAACTAGAGCATTGCAGGCAGAATTAGCTAAAATTACTAAAACATACAAAGATGATATCGACGGTATGAAGAAAAAGCTAGATGACAAAATAAAAAAGTATACGGCAGAACAAGCACAACAGACAGAAGACACTAATAAGCAAAGAGCACAAGAAGTACAGGTAGATAATTCTAGAATTCAGCAAGCTGAACAAGCTGCTTATCAAGATATTCAAGAAAAACAAAACAACAAGTTAGTTCCTATTATTGGTAAAGCGAGAAAAGCTATTAGTGAAATAGCCAAAGCAAAACAAATTCTTTATGTTCTTGATGCTTCTGCAGGAAGAAGTCTTTTGGTTTCTGAAGGAGAAGATTTATACGAGGCTGTAAAAGCAAAATTAGGGCTGTTAACAGATGTAAAACAACCAACTGCACCAGGCCAGAATTAATAAATATAAAAATACATTGAAATAAAATCCTACTTTACGAGTGGGATTTTTTTATTTTTACAAACTTATGAATTCAATTGAAGATAAGCCTATTGGTTTTTTTGACTCTGGCATAGGTGGTACATCTATATGGAAAGAAGTACATCAGCTTTTACCAAATGAAAGCACCATCTACTTAGCGGACAGTAAAAATGCACCATATGGTCAAAAATCAAAAGAAAAAATAATTGAATTTAGTATAAAAAATACGGAGTTTCTTCTTAATAAAAATGCAAAAATTATAATTGTAGCTTGCAATACTGCTACTACAAATGCTATCTCAACTCTTAGAAAGAAATATGATATTCCTTTCATAGGAATAGAACCAGCTATTAAACCTGCTGGATTGATTACAAAAACTAAAAAAATAGGAGTATTGGCTACACAGGGAACAATACAAAGCGATCTCTTTGAACAAACATCTTCAAGTTTAGATACCACAATTGAGATTATAGAACAAGTAGGAGAAGGACTGGTTGATCTAATTGAAAAAGGTGAGATAGAATCTAAACAAATGCAAAAGCTTCTTTATAAGTACTTAAATCCAATGATAGAAAAAAATATAGATGCGTTGGTATTAGGATGCTCTCATTTCCCGTACCTAATACCACATATAAAAGATATAATAGGTAATAAAATTAAAATAATTGATTCTGGTTCTGCAGTGGCAAGACAAACAAAGAAAATACTAACTAGGTTAGATATCCTCCAAAATAACAAAAACAACCTTACTCACGAGTTTTACAGCAATAAAAACACGAAAATTTTATCAGAATTACTGAATAATAAAAAAGTGAAACTTATAAAGCAAAATTTTTAAAAAGAAGCATTTATATTAGGGCATGCAGCAGCTCTTGGTTTTTTTGTAAATAAATTAACCCCAACAGATACTTGATGAAGACCATAATTTGTAAGTACAATATCATTTAGTTGTCTTGTATAAGTGTAAGAAAACATCCATTTATTATAATTTACTCCAATTATTGGGGTAACATACACTAAGTCTTCAATTGGTTTTGAATCAAAACCTCTCCTGTATGACAATGCGGCCCATAATTGAGTTTTATTAAAATCTTTATATACTTTTAAATTAAAGTCTACAATTCTTTCTCCAGTAGACTCCCTTAATTGAACCATCATTGAGGGTTCAAATTGAAACATTTGATCTTGACCAAAATAATATCCCAACGATAATACATAATTTCTTAAATCTAAAGGTTCAAGATTATTATTAAGATTATTCTTAGCGGACAACAGTAAATTTTTAACGGTAAAATAGGAAGAAAACCCTTTCCTGTGGTAAGCAACACTAAAATCTGCATTGAAATAACCATCACTCCTAATTATTTGAGCTACAGTTGGATCTCCAAAAAATTGCGATTGATCTACTTGATTTTGAACTGCTGTTAATGAAAGACCAAAAGAAATTTGATTAAAAATAGAGGCTCTGTTTAAATCTAAATGATAGGCGAAAGTTCCTTGAAAGCCTTTTTGTGAATGAAAACCATTACTATCATTAAAAAGAATAAAACCAATGGCTGCTTTCTCACGAAAACGATTATGAAAACTTATAGTTTGCAAGGTTGGTGCACCTTTAATATCACCCCATTGTTGTCTTGCAGTAAAACGCAATTTACCAGTATTGCCAATACCGGCAGCAGAAGGGTGAACTAAATAAACATTGTCAGATAAGTAATCGGAGTAAATAGGAAGAGTTTCTTGAGACAATCCTTCAGCAATGAAGAATACAGAGGTAAAGAATAAAATTAAACTTTTTAATAGATTCATAAAAGTTAAAACTTAGGGTTGTAAATATATTGTTTTATATCAAATATCACCATAACATTTAACATTTAACATTTAAAAGTTTTAGTTTAATGTTAAATAATTAAATTTCATAAAAGCTATCTAGCAACTAAATCTCTTTCTAGCTCCTCTAAAGATTTTCCTTTAGTTTCAGGTACAATTTTTACCATCAATAAAAAACCAAATAACGCAATGATACCAAAAATGAAAAAGGTAAGTGCATTTCCTAAATTTGATAATTCCCAAGGAAATACCAGTTGAACCAAAGAACTTATTAAAGAGTTAATAAAAGCAATAATACCAATAGCTAATCCTCTATATTTTAAAGGATATAGTTCGGATAATAAGACCCACATTACTGGACCTAATGAAAATGCAAAGCAAGCAATAAAACCTAAAATACCTATGAGTATTAAAGTAGCATTAATACTGGTAGATACTTCTAAAATAGCACCATCATTTTTACTGTAAATCTTATTTCCTAAAATATCTTTTAAATCATTTTTAAAGGCTACATCTTCCATGTAGACTTTATCTATTAAAGGAAGTAATTTTTGAGATTCAGCAAATTCTAGTTGATCTATCTTTTCTGTAGTTAATTGATAAGTTGCTTGGCTAAAACCATAAGCACACAATAATAAACTAATTGCAATTCCTGCTGTACCAAATAATAACAGAGGTCTTCTTCCCATTCTATCTATTAAGTAAATAGCTACAAAAGTAAAAATTACTGAAATTGTACTTAACAAAACTCCAGATGAAAAAGCAGCATCTGTTCCTATACCTGTCTGTTCGAATATTGATGTTGCATAAAAATAAACAGCATTTATACCAGTAATTTGCTGAAGAATTCCAACGATTAGGCCAACAACTAAAATAAAACGTAATGATGGTTTTAATAAATCTTTAATTTTTAATCTGCCCTTATTTTTATCTTCGTAAATATTTTTCTCTATAGCGGTAATTTCTATACCTCCTCTTTCATGTCCGTGTATTTTATTTAAAACTTTCTTAGCTTCTTCATAATTTTCCTTCAAATACAACCAACGTGGACTTTTAGGAACAAAAAACAAAAGCACAAAATAGAAGATTGCTGGTATTAGTTCTACTCCTAACATATATCTCCAAACATTTTCATCTGATAAAAAAGAACTATCTAAAGTATTGTATTTGTTAAAAAAATAATTACTTAAGAATGCTGCAAACAATCCAAAAACAATATTTAATTGTTGAAGAGAAACAAGTTTACCTCTATTTTCTGCTGTAGAAATTTCTGCGATATAAATTGGCGCTAGAACCAAGGCAGCACCAAAAGCAATTCCTCCAATAATTCTTGAGATATAGAGCATTTCATAAGAGATTGACATCGCAGATAAAACAGCTGAAATAGCATATAAAAAAGCAACAAAAATGAGTGTTTTTTTTCTTCCAATAATATCACTAATTCTTCCTGAAAATAACATGGCAAACATAGCCGCAAAGGAAGGAGCGCTAACTACCCAACCAGATTGAATTTCATTTAAATCAAATTCTGGCCCTGCATAAGACATAACTCCTGAAATAATTCCTGCATCGAATCCAAAAAGAAACCCCCCTAATGCTACGATAAAACTTATAAAAATGGTGTATAATTTATTATTCATTATATATTTTTAATTTTAAAAAAAAAGTAAATTTAGTAAATTATTGTTTGCATTGCACTAATATTAAATCTCAAAAATAAATTCTCTAAAGCCTATAAGTTTATGCTAACTTTAACTCACTTTAAAATCCAAAATTTAAAAAAGAACATATACTCACCTAGAAAAGAACATATGAAAAAAAATGAGACAACTTTAATCTATTTGAAGAACAATTATGCTAAAATGAAATCTTAGATTTGTGTATAGGTATTTAACTAAAATAAAATATCTCTACACCCTAAATATTAAAAAAACCAAAACGTCATTGTTTTGGTTTTTTTGCTTTGTAAACAATTCCAAGAGTGTGTTATCATTTCAAAAGAAACTATAGTGTCAATTAATCAATTTACTCATCTATATCACCCTATTGATGCTAAATACTAGCTTTTATCTAAAGACTATCCATAAATATTGACAAGTAATAATTTAATAGTCTCATCAATACTAAATTAAATTGGAATATTTATTTTTCAAATCTCCTGCTTTAATACCAAACCTGTCTTGAAATTTCTTATAAAAATAAGGCCTACTATTAATTCCAACAGCATACATAACCTCTTTAAGGGTAGTGTACCTGTTTTTAACAATTAACTCATAAGCTTTTAATAATCGAATTTCTAGTATAACATTTACAAGGCTCAAACCGAGTTTATATTTTAAAATCTCATTTAATTTCTTTTGACCATAACCACAAGCTTTAGATAATACAACAACATTAAAATCTGGATTTGTTAAATTAGATAGAATACATTCTTTTATTTGATGAATTAAAGTTTTAGATGAACTTTCAAAATCTATATTAGTAGTATCAACTCCTAATATTTTTTTTCTATTTAAAGTTCTTTCCAAAGTAAATTGAACTCTTGAAATAATTTCACTTTTCGTAAATGGTTTTTCGATGTATTCATTAAAACCTAATGTGTTTTTTAAAGTTAATGATTTTAAATTGGAGACAGAAGTAATCAGGATAAAAGGAATATCTTTATAATGGTCTATTTTATTGAGCTCTTTTTTAAATTGAGCACCATCCATTTCTGGCATTCTTAAATCAGATATAATAAGGTCAAAAGATTTCTCACGTACATTTCTAAGAGCTTCTTTTCCATTAAACGCAAAAGTACAATCAATAAAATCTGAAAAAATTTCTTTTAAATAACTTATCATCTCTGTATTATCATCTACAATAAGAGCTTTAGGGTAGTTGTTAGACCCTTTAGTTTTAGTGTCTAGAGAGTTATCTGAAGTTAATAATTTAAAATCGTTTTGAATTGAAGATGTATTAAGAGTATAATTAGATAATTTAAAGGGAAGTTCTACTCTAAAGATACTTCCTTTATTTATTTCTGTTTCTAAAGTAATAGTCCCATTAAGCCTTTTAACTAATTCATCTATTAAAGACAAACCTATTCCAAATCCGGCAGTTGTTCTGTTTTTTTTAGTTTGATAAAAGCGAGTAAAAATCTTTTCTTTTTCATCTTTTTCAATACCATATCCTTGATCTTTTACCGTAATAATTAAGCTTGATTCTTTTAAAATTATGGAAAAGTAAACAGATGTATTTGAATTTGAATATTTAATTGCATTAGAAATTAAATTGTTAATTATAGCCTTCAGACTTTCAATATCATAAGTAATAACTAAATTATCATTAGCATTAGTCTTATAATAAAAATTCATTTCTTTTATCTCAAAATCTGGTAGATAAGTAGCGGTTGTTTCTTTTATAAAATCTGTTAAATTAATTGATGTCTTTTGACTACTTTCAAATGGCGACTTTTCCGCGCTTAACAAGGTTAAAAAATTATTAAGAGAAGATATCATTTTTTTACTATTCTTAATAGCACTGTTTGTATATCTAATTCTTTTTTCGGCTATTAAACCTTCCTCATTGAGTAAATTTAAATATCCTAAAATTGAAGTAATAGGGGTTCTAATTTCATGAGACATGTTTTCTAAAAATTTCTCTTTAGATTCTAAAATAGTCTTTTGAGCTCTCAAGGAAACCTCAAGCCTGTATTGTTTCTTTTTTCTTTGGTTGTTTATAATTATAAAAAAAGAAGCAAATACAATTACTATAAACATTCCTATAATTATATATTGATTACGGCTTTTTACAAGTAAATCATCTTTTTTAAGGTTAAGCTGCTTCATCTTTTCTAATTCTCCATCCAACTGAACATAAAAACGTTCAATATCTAGTTTCATTTTTACCCTCTCACTATTTTTAGAATTTTGTGTGCTATCAGATTTTTTTAAAAATTCAAATGCTTTTTTGTAATTGTTTTTAAAAGCATAATAGTTACTAATAGTCTTTTCACCTTGGTAACTTTTAAAATATGGAATTGAAGATTCATCAGAATTTTGTAACTTTTTAAAATAAAAATCTGCACTAGAATTATTATTTTTAAAAATAGCATATTGTAATTTATCAATTATATAGTGAGAGTCTTGATATTCTGAAGAAGAAATTGAATTTTTTGAATTTTTTGGGTTTTTTGATTTTTCTAAATAATACTCTCCCAAGTTATAGTTCTCCAAACCATTATAAGTATCGTGTAAAGCATCATAATACTCTATCTTCAATGACTCGCGATCAAGGTTTTTCTCTACAACCTTGTCTAGAAAAATTTTAGCTTCTTTAAAATTTTTTGAAGTAATTAAAATACGTGCTTGTTGAACTTTAATCAATTCTTTGAGATTTATAGAACGTGGATGAGCTTTAAAACCTGAAATAATTTTCTGTAGTTTAGTATTGGTTATGGTAGCTTGCTCAACACTTCCTAATTCAAGTAAACAATTTGTTAAGTTTACCAAACTAAAAATTTCTCTATATTGTGTCTTTTTTATGTTAGAATTCCTGTATGTATCTGAAGCTTTAACATAATTTTTTATGGCTTCAGCAAATAAATTATTGTTTTGATAAGTATAAGCGGTTATCCCAAAAGACTCGCCCAATAGTCCTGAATCATTTGTAAGTAATGAAATTTTTTGTTGATAATGGTTTACAGAATCTACATTATTTTTTATGGTACCAAAAAGCATTAAATCAAGTAGCGTTTTTACTCTTAAAGGAGCCATTCTTTCATGATCATTGATTTGTTGGAATTGATGTTGCTTTTGATTCTTTGATAGGTGAATATATTTTTGAGAGTTTAATAACTTTAAAAAATTATTCGCAAGTTTAGAAAAGCTCTCTGGAGTAACTTTTCGGGCTAAATTATAATTCTTATCATAGATCTTATTTAAAGAATCTAAACTTACATATTCTATTTTCTGCGCATTTATACTACATACAGCAAAAAGCATCAAGAAAAACACTCTAATTTTAATCATAAATAGGGTTAAAAAAGGATAGACATAAACTTCAATTATAAAAGTACAAATAAAATAATAAAGGGAGCGAAAACGCTCCCTTTGTAAATCACTATTATCACTCTCTTTTTCACTTATGAAGTAATAATTAAATAGTTATTAAAACTATTTTGTTATTTTTACTTCATCAAAAGAACAAAAATAAAAATAAAAATATAATATCATTACAATGATATTATAGCAGACCTCCTTCAAAAAGATATCAAATAAATCATTAACCCCTGATAAACAGTTGGTTATATTAATTAAATGAAATCATTTTGATGAAGTTATTATTAAAAATTATTATTTCCCTCTTACCTTTAGTTGGGTTTTCTCAAAAAAAATTAACCCAAGAAGTACCCATTAGTATTTTATTAGATTCTATAAATCATCAAATAATTTATCATACAAGTACTTCCATACATCGATTAGATCTTTCTAGTCTTAAAGTTATAAGTTCAAAAGAAATTAAGAATCCTAAACCATCAGATTTTAGTACAATTCTCAAAAGAAACAAGCTTTTATTTTTAGAGAATCGTGGAGGAGATATTTTAGCTTTAAATTCAAATGACAGCCTGGTTAAAATTGATAATTCTAATATTAGTAACTTTTTTATTGGTAGTAGTATTTTTATAAGAAACGATACTATATTTAAACACGGTGGTTATGGATACTGGACCCAATCTAACTTTTTAACTTATTTTGAAGATTTCACAAAAGAATGGCAAATCTATCCTATTTCACAAAAATCTGAGATACCTCCAGATATAGCGGCTCATAACAGTTTAATAATTGATGATTCTTATTACTTTTTTGGAGGAGCATCAATTAGTGAAAACGGATCTAGAGTTGTTTCTAATTTAAATGAAGAAGTTTGGTGCTATAATTTTAAAGAAAAGAAATGGCGTATAATAGGAACTTTTTTGAGAGATAATATTATTCCTATTTATACTAGCTTCACTAAAGGAAGTAGTTTATTTATTTTAGATGATAAAAAACAACTTTATGAAATAGATTTATTAAGTAATTTAATTACTAAATACAAAATAGCTCCAATTTTATACAGATTCATAAAAGAAATAAAACCTATCTATTATAAAGGGTTAGTATATTTTTTAGATGATTTAGGAAATATAAATAAAATTTCAATTACTGAACTCACCAAAGAAGTAGAAGAGATTACCGTATTTTATAAAAATCAAAACTTTCTTCAAATTGTTCTGATAGTAACTTTTTTCTCTATTGTATTTTTTATTATTTTTTACTCTTTTAAAGAATACGAAAACAACAAGAAATTAAAATTGTTAGAAAATGGCATACGGTTTAAAAATAAGTTTATTGAACTGGAGGAACTATCAATTGCTATCATAAGAATGGTTGAACGAGAAGAGGCTGAATTGTCTAAAGTATATGATTTAGTTAAGAAAAATCATTTGAGCAAAATTCAAAATGAGCGTATAAAAAATCAATTTATAGATCAAATAAACATGAAGTTAAGCGTACTTACTGGAGAGAAAGAAGATTTTTTAATTGTATCAAAATCTAGTTTTGACAAAAGGTACAAAACAATTTCCATCAACAAATCAATATTTGGAAAGCTGTTTTAAAGTGCTGTTAATCATCACAATTAATACAGTAATAGCTTAAAAAAATAATTTTAATATTATTAGGCTATTTTATTAATTTGTGTTTTTAAGTCTCTTATAAATCTGTGAAAATCTACCGTAATTCTGTGCCTACTGGTATTAATTTGTTTCATATGTGGGTGTGTAACTTCTCTTTCACACAATACATCTATATTGTCAGGGCGCTTCCAAGATCCTTTTAATGCTAATGCCGCTAATTTGCTTTGTTGTTCTGCACCAGGCCAGATACAACCGAGTGGCTGAAACATCCCTATAAAGTATAAATTATCATATGTTGGATGAAACATTTTTAGATAAAGTGGCACAGGTCCTTCACTGTAATTTAAAAACTTTTTATCGAAAAAAGGATGTGCCAACACAAAACCTGTGCAAGCAATTATTACGTCAAACTTTTCGATACTTTTATCTTTAAAAAAGACTTCTTTACCCTCAAATCGCTCAATTTCTACTCTAGGTTTTATTTTACCATGTCTTATTTTATATAATAATTCACTATTAATTGTTGGGTGAGTGGCTCCAAATTTATGATCTGGCTCTGGCAAACCATATATTTTATTAGACCCATTATTAATGTGCGCAATAAAACCAGCTAATAAATTACGTAAAAAAATTGGCAGAAAATTCATCTTTATTGCAAAAACATCTGTAGGTTTTCCCATTAAAAACTTAGGTATAATTCTGTAGCCTCTTCGCCAACTAATGGCTGTTTTAGTACTAACCCGACTTGTTTCTACAGCTACATCACAGGCTGAATTTCCACCACCTATGACTAACACTTTTTTGTTTGCGAAGGGTGCTGCTTTTTTGTATTGGTGTGAGTGTAAAAAATCACCTGTAAATTTACCTGAATAGTTAGGATATTTTGGTTCCCAATGATGTCCGTTGCAAACTACTAAATCTGTAAAAATTTCTACATGCTCATTTTCATCTTTTATAGTAGTTACTTCCCACTGACCATTATCTAGCCTAACACAGCTTTTAACAAGCGTATTGAATTGTATATGACGGTACAAGTTAAAGTACTTAGCATACGATTGAAAATAGTTTCTAAGTTCTTCATGTGAAGGGTAATCTGAGACCTCAGGCCTAAAAGGGTAATCTTCATACTGAGATAAAGTCTTTGAACTTATAATATGTGTGGTCTCAAAAACACTAGAATGGCTGTCTTTTTCATTATAAATCCAATTACCACCTACATCACTATTATAATCATAAGCTACCACAGATATTCCTGCTTCACTTATGTTTTTAATAGCAGGAAGTCCTGAGGGCCCTGCTCCTATAATACAAACCTGTTTAGTCAAGATGATTTCTTATTTAAATAAAAAAATTAAAGGTATGTAATATGTTTATTCTTTAATGTGAAAATTCAGAGAAATATGAATTTATGAAAGGTAGCTTTGGGAAACACAAAGTTAATGATGTTAATAAAACCTCAATAACTGATTTCCTAAAAGAACGAAACTATATTTTTAATTTAAAAGTAAGTTTATTAATAGACGAGATCGTTCTGTTAAAAATAAAAAAGTTACTATAAGAGGTTATTCAAGCAATTCAACAAGCTGTTGAAACAAAGAAAACTCAAGGATGTTCTGAAAGCTTTATAAAGGATGCTAGCGGATTGCTTTTACCAAAAACGAATTCTAATATACTGACTATGACTAATTGAGATGTCTAAATACAATCCATTTATAAACAATGAGTTCCATTTATAAATAAATTTTTTCCACATAAAAAAAGCTTTACTCAAATATACAGAAAGCATCTTTAAACTCTTTAAAAAAATAGAGCTTTAATGATTGTATTTCTGAAATAAAAACCCCCCTGTAAGGAGGGGTATTATTTTTAATTTCTAGGTTTTGAAAACTGGTTCATTGTAATTATTTTACCATTTTCAAATTGAAAAGATTCCATCCAATTAAAGGCAGTAGAAGTACCGTCTGAAGT
>Ga0102889_1000977_pt1 | contig 10901 bp, 10 predicted proteins | sample Colrivmet1551A02_FD_84505 | JGI IMG/M metagenome (GOLD analysis project Ga0102889, IMG submission 84505) | Estuarine microbial communities from the Columbia River estuary - metaG 1551A-02 | ecosystem: Environmental > Aquatic > Marine > Intertidal zone > Estuary | place: USA: Columbia River...
AGGTAGAATCGGCGTGAACAACTCTTTTTGTCCTCCGAGTGAGTTGGTAACATAAAGTGAATTGGATGTATATAAAGCCATGTTATATGCGTTCTAGTGAAGGCAATTGAAGGTATTTTAAGAACTCATCACGAACATCGGGTTGTTTAAATACCCCTCCATATTCAGCGGTTACCGTGCTGGAATCAATGTCTCGAATACCTCTGGAATTGACACATAGGTGTTTGGCATCGATCACACAAGCCACATCTTCGGTACCTAATACTTGCTGTAATTCTCGAACGATTTGTATGTTCAGGCGCTCTTGTACCTGAGGTCTTTTGGCAAAATAGTCTACTATGCGATTCATTTTAGACAAGCCAACCACAGTGCCCTTCGAAATGTACGCTACGTGTGCTTTACCGACAATGGGCAATAAGTGGTGTTCACAGGTAGAATATAGGGTGATGTTTTTTTCCACCAACATTTCCCCGTATTTGTACTTGTTCTCAAAGGTAGAGGAGCTCGGTTTTTTTGTAGGATTTAGACCACCAAAAATCTCTTTGACAAACATTTTAGCCACGCGATTAGGGGTACCTTTGATGCTGTCATCTGTCAGATCCATCCCCAAAGTGGATAATATATCGGATACACTTTGTTTGATGCGCTCTATTTTTTCTTCATCACTCAAGGCAAATGCATCCTCCCTCAATGGGGTTTGCTCATTGGCACTCATGTGATCCTCTTCAGTGCGGTCTAGGTCATTAAATCCAAGGGATTGATCCTTCATAAATCGTTGATTCAAATAGAAGGCAAAGATAGTGATTCTAGCCAAAAGACACTTCAAAAATAAACCCAAGCAAGAGCTTGGGTTTGCCTAATTACTGCTGGTTGTTGGGCCTACCGGATGACTGGCTTCCGCGAACTGGTGCGGAGGACCTAGTCGGTGGAGCAGACGATCTAGTAGGCGCTGAACGCACAGGTGCAGAAACTCTAGTGGGAGCGCTAGACCTGGTTTGGGTCTCTCGACGATAACTCGGTGTGCTTGGTGTTGATGAACCATTGTTGCGCCCAGGAGCCTGATCTATTGAATAGTTGTTTCGAGTAGGTGCATTATTTCCTGAGTTATACTGGCGAATAATATCGCGTAAACTAGATCGTGCATCCGCTGAATTTTGTCTTTGGACGTTGTTGCCTCTGTTTTCGTTGTATCTCGTACTGTTGTTGTATCGATCGTTTAATGGTTGGTAGGTCCTGTAGGTTGATGAACTTCTGCTTAAGTTGTTGTTGGATCTACTGGTGTTGTTTCTTGAATACAAGTTGCTGTAGCTGTTTTGTGTTCTGTATCTAGAACGATCTACATTATTTCTACCGCGAATTGCCTCTGGGTATTGATAGCTGCTGTACCCATTGGTGTAATTAGGATACCAAACAACCGCTGGTCCCCAACTATTCCATCCCCAATTGTTCCAATTGTTGTACCCCCATCCCCAGTTGTTCCAACCGCCATAGCCCCAATTATTCCAACCCCAAGGGTCATAAAACCCCCATCGGTTCCAGCTCCAAGTGTCCCAAGGATCATAAAAAATCCAGCTGCTGGTTCTCCAAGGACGCACCCAAGAGGAACCGCTATACCAGGCTGGAACAGCATTAATGCTGATGGTAAGCGAAGAATTATTTTGGTTAGTTGATGTCAAGGGAGTGGCGCTTTGACCATCAAAATTAAGTTGGTCACCACTTAAGATCTGGCTGTACTCTGCCGCTTTATTGGAAAAATACTGACTGTATTCATCGGCAGGCTGTTCTTGTCTGTAATAACCAGAAGGACTCGACTCGTAGTAATAAACAATGGGAAACATGCCGGAGCAAGATCCAAAAAGAAGTGCAAGTAGGGAAAAAAGCACACTGGAACGGAGCAAAGAGATTATAGGTGATTTCATAGGCTTGGTATATTAAACCCCTGCAAAAAAAACTGTAATTTTGTGCCACACAAAACAAACAACAAATAGAGCAAGGCTTATTTGCCTTTAAAATTACAAGTTTTGTGCCAAAGTAAAGTCATGAGTAAAAATTTAACTTCTCGTTCCCAAGACTATTCAAAATGGTACAATGAATTGGTCGTCAAAGCTGATTTGGCAGAAAATTCAGGTGTACGTGGATGTATGGTCATTAAGCCTTATGGGTACGCTATTTGGGAGAAAATGCAGGCTGCCTTGGATCAGATGTTTAAGGATACTGGTCACGAAAACGCTTATTTCCCTCTGTTTATTCCAAAATCTTACCTCAGTAAAGAAGCGAGTCACGTTGATGGATTTGCCAAGGAGTGTGCTGTTGTAACGCATTACCGTCTAAAAAATGATCCAGATGGAAAGGGAATTATCGTAGATCCAGAGGCTAAATTAGAAGAAGAGCTCATTGTGCGCCCTACTTCTGAGACCATTATTTGGGATACCTACCGCAGGTGGATTCAATCGTATAGAGATTTACCTATTCTGATCAATCAGTGGGCCAATGTGGTGCGTTGGGAAATGCGCACTCGTTTGTTTTTGCGCACGGCTGAATTTTTATGGCAAGAAGGGCATACAGCTCACGCTACTCAGCAAGAGGCCATTGAAGAGGCAGAACGCATGATGGAAGTGTATGCTGATTTTGCGGAAAATTGGATGGCCGTTCCTGTGATTCGGGGTGTAAAAACTGCCTCGGAACGTTTTGCTGGTGCGGTGGAAACCTATTGTATTGAAGCGTTGATGCAAGACGGAAAAGCGCTACAAGCGGGAACTTCCCACTTTTTAGGTCAAAATTTCGCCAAAGCATTTGATGTCAAGTATGTGAATAAGGAAGGGCAACAGGAATTGGTTTGGGCTACTTCTTGGGGCGTATCCACTAGATTAATGGGTGCTTTAGTGATGACCCATAGCGATGACCAAGGATTGGTGATTCCACCAAAACTGGCACCTATTCAAGTCGTCATTGTGCCTATCTACAAAGGGGAAGAGCAACTGGATCAAATCCATGAACACGTAAAACCGTTGATGAACGAGTTAAAGTCATTAGGGATATCCGTTAAGTTTGACTCCAGAGATACCGTAAAGCCAGGCTTTAAGTTTAATGAGTACGAGCTCAAAGGAGTACCCGTTCGTTTAGCTATTGGCGCTAGAGACCTGGAACAAGGAACTTATGAAGTGGCTCGAAGGGATTTACTGACCAAAGAAACCTTGCCTCAAGAGGGTATCTCAGGCCATATTAAAGCCTTGTTGAACGACATTCAAGAAGCCATGTACCAAAAGGCGTTGGCCTACCGGGAAAGTCATATTACAGAGGTTAATTCGTATGATGAATTCAAGGAGGTATTGAACAATCACGGTGGATTTATTTCAGCACATTGGGATGGCACTCCTGAGACAGAAGAAAAAATAAAAGAGGAGACCAAGGCCAGTATTCGCTGTATCCCTCTAGATGGTGCCGTAGAAGAGGGGTTTTGCGTTTATACGGGCAAAAAATCAGCCCGTAGGGTATTGTTTGCCAAAGCGTATTAAGCGATAAAAAAAACTGTTGACCACTTGTAAGAGTAAAAAATAGTTGTATTTTTGCATCCGCATTTATGCAATCGTTTGGTCCGTTCGTCTAGGGGTTAGGACGCCAGGTTTTCATCCTGGTAACAGGGGTTCGATTCCCCTACGGACTACAAAATTTATTGAAACAACACCCGGTCCGTTCGTCTAGGGGTTAGGACGCCAGGTTTTCATCCTGGTAACAGGGGTTCGATTCCCCTACGGACTACAAAAAAACGCGCATTGCGCTACGACTATTAAATAAAAAACTATGGCTAATCACAAGTCTGCACTAAAGAGAATTAGAAGAAACGAAGTAGCACGTGTGCGCAATCGTTATCAGCACAGAACCATGAGAAATGCTTTGAAAGCACTTCGCGGTGAGACGGATAAAGTCAATGCTGAGAAACAACTTCCAGTTGTAGTAAGTATGATCGATCGTTTGGCCAAGAACAACATCATCCACAACAACAAAGCTGCGAACTTAAAAAGCGCTTTGATGAAACAAGTAGCTGCACTAGCTTAATTGTTTTCTATTTTCACAAAAAAAAGCCCTCCGTTAGGAGGGCTTTTTTAGTTTGGTGTCCACTGAATTATTGATTCATGGTCATCAAAAACTCTTCGTTGTTTCTGGTTTGTTTGATGCGTTGCTCCATAAATTCCATAGCCTCTACAGGATTCATGTCAGCTAGGTATTTTCGCATAATCCACATGCGTTGTAAGGTGTTTTCGTCAAGCAACAAGTCGTCTCTACGAGTAGAGGATGAAGTGAGGTCTATAGCTGGGAATATACGTCTGTTGGCAATTTTTCGGTCGAGTTGGAGCTCCATATTCCCCGTACCTTTAAATTCCTCAAAAATCACTTCGTCCATTTTTGATCCTGTTTCGGTAAGGGCAGTGGCGATGATGGTCAATGAGCCTCCATTTTCTATATTTCTAGCGGCTCCAAAGAATCTTTTAGGTTTGTGGAGGGCATTGGCATCAACCCCACCGGAAAGTACTTTTCCTGAGGCTGGTTGAACCGTGTTGTAAGCTCGAGCCAATCGGGTGATTGAATCGAGTAGGATAACCACGTCATGTCCACATTCCACCAATCTTTTGGCTTTTTCTATCACCAGGTTAGCTACTCTTACGTGTTCTGCTGCCTCCTTATCAAACGTGGACGCGATGACTTCTCCACGAACATTGCGCTGCATGTCCGTTACTTCTTCAGGACGCTCATCAATCAGCAAAACGATTTGATAGACTTCAGGGTGGTTAGCGGCAATCGCATTGGCGATGTCTTTGAGCAACATGGTCTTACCTGTTTTAGGCTGAGCCACGATCATTCCTCTTTGACCTTTACCAATCGGTGAAAACAAGTCCATTATTCTCGTGGAGACACTGCTTTGGCGATCTGCTAAATTGAATTTTTCTTGGGGAAAAAGTGGTGTTAGGTGTTCGAAAGCCACTCTGTCGCGAACTACTTGTGGATCTTGACCATTGATTTTATTTACCTTGATGAGCGGGAAGTATTTTTCCCCTTCCTTGGGTGGTCTAACCTCACCCAACACCGTATCACCCGCTTTTAGACCAAAAAGCCTGATCTGAGATTGAGATACGTAAATATCGTCTGGGGAAGCTAAGTAGTTATAGTCAGATGATCTAAGAAACCCATATCCGTCTGGCATCATATCCAACACCCCTTCAGAAGCGATAATGCTGTCAAACTCGTATTCAGGTTGTTTGTATCTGTTTTTTAGTTCTTTGTCGAAGTTAAAGTTCTTCTCCGTGTGGGTCTTAGGTCCTTGGTTGGGTTGGTTTCGGTTTTGGTGCGGTGGTTTTCCGTTTTGTCCTTCCCTGGAACCCTGTTGATTTTCTCTGGGATTATTTTGACCTTCACGGCTTCCTGGCTGATTTTTATTTCGATCAAACCGGTTGGGTTGTTCCGCTCTTGGCTCTCTCTCGGGTCTTTGTCCCTGAGCTGAGTTGGTTGCGCGTCCACCATCATCTTGTCTTGGTGCTCTTTCAGGTCTAGGTTGACGTTCAGGGCGTTGGAAACGATCTTGTGGTTTTTCGTCCGCTACCACACCTTGTGAAGAAGTTGCTTGTGGAGTATTGCCTGGTTCGGAAGAACCGTTTTCGGTTTGTTTTTTTGGAGGTCTTCCTCTTTTACCCGGTACGGGTTTCGGAACGTCTTGGCCTAGAAGATTCGATAAATCCCCAGGCTGGGTGGCCTGGACATCTAGAATTTGGTAAACCAAGTCCATTTTTTTAAGTGTTTTGAATTGCGCGATGCGCAGTTTTGCTGCAATTTCTTGAAGCTCAGGAAGTTTCTTTCCTTTTAATACATCGATGTCAAACATGTAATGCGATTAAATAAAATGAGTAGGGGGGAACCTTTTGGTTCGTTTATTGTCTTGATTGAAGTTAGTCGGATTGTTGCCGTGTAGAAGTGGGCTGCAAAGACACACAATATTAGGAATATATTTTGAATATTTAGGTCGTACTACCGAAAAAAAGAATTCTATTTTTGTGAAAAGCTTTACAGAATTAAAATGATCCAAAGAATCCAAACCCTTTATTTGATTTTGATAGCGCTGCTCAATAGTTTGGGTATTTTTTTCTATCAACCCCTTGACGCGTCTGTAATTATCGGTATATTTACACTCCCTGATGAAGTCATCTGGGGAACGTTCTCCGTTTCAGCGACACTGGCCTTGGTTAGTGTATTTCAATACAAGCAGCGAAGTAAACAATTGGTTATCAATCGCATTAACTTGCTGCTGGAACTTTTTTTAATGGGATTTTTCGCATATCTATCGCTTAACTTATCCGGAGAAGACACGTCTTCGTTGAAGGGTATTGCGGTGTTCGTTCCTTTGTTTTCTATCGTTTTATTGGTGATGGCCAACAAATCCATCCAAAAGGACGAAGACCTCGTAAAATCTGTTGATCGATTGCGGTAAAAACCTATACTTAGTTGTATTAGTGCGAAAAAACCCGAAGGAAACTTCGGGTTTTTTTATGTCCAAAAATTAAGCTTCAGTAAACTGTGCTTCATATAATTGGGTGTAATATCCTCCTTGGGCAATAAGGCCGTCATGTGTGCCCATTTCTACAATTTTCCCTTGATCCATGACCAATATCTTGTCTGCTTTTTGAATGGTGGCCAGCCTGTGTGCAATGACTATAGAAGTTCTTCCTTGGGTGATTTTTAATGTGGCCTCCTGAATCAATTTCTCCGAGTAACCATCAATAGAAGCAGTGGCTTCATCGAGAATTAATATGCTCGGATTGGTGACGTAGGCCCGCAAAAATGCCAGTAGTTGTCTTTGACCTGAGGAGAGCATGCCCCCGCGCTCTTTTACATTGAATTGGTACCCACCTGGGAGCTTCATGAAAAAATCATGAACCCCAATGGCTTTAGCAGCCGTTTCTATTTCGGCTAAGGTGATTTGTTTGTTTTTTAGGGTGATGTTATTTTCGATGGTATCGGCAAACAAGAATACATCTTGTAATACCACGGCCATATTTGAGCGCAGACTGTTGAGTTCAAAGTCGTGTATATCGACGTCATCGATGTAAATATGACCGGATTTAATCCGGTAAAATCGATTGATCAAGTTGATGATGGTTGATTTTCCAGCGCCTGTGGCACCTACTATGGCAATGGTTTGTCCCGGTTCCGCAGTGAATGATATTCCGTGCAATACATCTTGATCGGGTTTATATCCAAATACTACCTGATCAAACACAATTTTTCCTTGCAGAGGAAAACGTTTCACTTTTCCGTCCAATTCAACTTCGTGATCAGCATCCAAGATTTTAAACACGCGATCGGCGGCTACCATGCCCATTTGTAGGGTGTTGAATTTATCGGCTATTTGCCTGAGTGGTCTGAAAAGCATTTCAGAGAGCAGAATAAAACTGAAAATGGTTCCGTATTCAGAGCGGTCGACCACCCCTAAATTTTGCATGGCCCCAAACCAAACAATTAATCCAATAGTTATCGAGGATACGATCTCAGCCACTGGAAAAAACACAGAGTTGTACCAAACTGTTTTGATCCACGCATCTTGGTGTTTTTTATTTAATACGTCAAACGAGGCTTCCTCTTGAGTTTCTCGTCCAAAAAGCTGTACGATTTTAATTCCAGAAACCCGTTCTTGTACAAAGGAATTTAGCGCAGCTACTTGAGTCCTTACCTCAATAAATGCTGTTTTCATCGCCTTTTGAAACAAGCGAGTAGCATACAATAATATCGGCAGTATCCCAAACACAATAAGGGACAGTTTCCAGTTAACCGCCAGCATAACCAGGGCGACGACACTCATTTTGAGCACATCAGATACAATCATGAACAAACCTTGGCTAAAAATCTCACCGATGCGTTGCATGTCCGCTACAGCTCGAGTGACCAAAACGCCGATAGAGGAGCTATCAAAGTACGTCATTTTAAAACGCACCATGTGTTTAAATAATTTTACACGGATGTCTTTGATGACCGATTCTCCCAGATAATTGGCCAGATAGTTGAATGAAAGCTGACTGACCACCTCAAGGATTAGCACGCCTAAAACCAACAGTATCGTGTACAATAATTCTTCAGGATTTTTTGGTTTAATCGCCTGATCGACAATGCGACCGACTAACATGGGGCGATAAACGGCAAAAGCAGAAAGGGAAATAGCGGTAAGAGTCACCATCGCCAACACCCATTTATAGGGCTTTGAGTAGGCCAATAGTTTGGTTAATAAGGTTTTGTCAAATGGATTTCCTTTTACTTCGCTCATCGGTTTGTAGGGGGGAGATAGGGATATAATACCTGAGTCAAATATAGGCCTTTTGCGGGGACTGAAGGACCAGCTAGTGACCGATTTTTACGGTCTAATACCTCCTGAAAACCGGCTAAATCTAGTTTTCCCTGCCCTACCCAGAGCAGTGTTCCTGTGATAGCCCGGACCATGTTGCGCAAAAATCGATCGGCTGTGATGTCAAAAATCCAAAGGTTTCCTTCTTCGCGCCACCGAGCGTGAGTGATGTTGCAGATAAAGGTGTGGACATCGGTGTGCGTTTTTGAGAAGCATTCGAAATCACGGTGATGGAGCAATAATTGCGCGGCTTGATTCATCAAATCAATGGCTAATGGTTGGTAAAAACCATAGGACCAATCAGCCAGGAAGGGATCTTTTTCGCGGCTGATCAAATACTGATAACTACGCGATGTAGCATCGAATCGCGCGTGTGCCTGTTCGTGTACTGGAATGATTTGCCGCACAGAAATACTCTGGTGAAGTAAGGCATTGAGTCGGTGAACCAGATAATCAGGTTGCTCGATTTCAGTGTAGTCAAAGTGAGCATACATGTCACGTGCGTGTACCCCAGCATCAGTACGCCCAGCCGCTACTATGGGAATTTGCTCACCCAACAACAGGTGAAGGGCCTCTTCTATAGCTTCCTGAATGCTGGGTGCATTGGGTTGTCTTTGCCACCCTGAAAAATGAGCGCCATCATAGGCGCACTGTAAGAAATAGCGCAAAGTTTTTTTTGCAAATATAAGGCAGTGCAGAAAACCACCCGCCTATTGGGTGTGAAAAGCTCAGTGTTTACCTTTAAGGCATGAAAAAAATACTCCTGCTTTCGGATACCCATGGTTTTTTTGACGATTGGATGGCCCAGCACATCAACGAATCCGATGAAGTTTGGCATGCGGGAGATGTAGGTACTCCATTGGTGGTCGATCAAATCCAGGCTTTGAAGCCCTTGCGCTGTGTGTATGGCAATATCGATGGAGCAGCTATCCGGGGCGCATGGCCTTTGGATAGTAGCTTTGAGTGCCAAGGGTTAAAAGTTTGGATGACCCATATTGGAGGCTATCCTGGGAGGTATGAATCCAGAGTAAATCAGCTTTGGCTACAGCATAACCCTGGATTATTTATCTCTGGACATTCCCACATACTCAAGGTGATTTGGGACAAGAAAAAAAATTGTTTGCACATGAATCCAGGGGCTTGTGGCCTTTCTGGATTTCATCAAAAACGCACGATGTTGCGATTTGTCGTGGAACATGGGGCGGTAAGAGATCTAGTAGTGATTGAAAAGGAAAAAACTAGACCAGCTCATTCTTGAGTATTTCTTTCAGTTCCTCCAGGTGTTTGAACAGCACAAATTCTCCGTTTTTGATCAGCGATACACTTCCTGTTTCCTCGCTGACCACCAAGGCCAATGCGTCTGTTTTCTCTGTGATCCCCACAGCGGCTCGGTGGCGAAGCCCAAAACGCAATGGAATGCTTCGTTCATCTGAAACGGGTAAAATAACCCGAGTGGCTATTATGAAGTTTTTCTCAATCACCGCTGCACCATCGTGCAAGGGGCTGTTTTTGTAAAAAATACTTTCCAAGATAGGCTGACTCACCTCTATATTCATCTTATCTCCGGTCTGAGTGACAAAATCCAAGGCGTTATCTCTCTCGATGACAATCAACGCACCGGTTTTTGTTTGAGACATTTTTTCCAACGCATCAACTACGGCACCAATATTGGTTTGTTGGTTTTGAGCGTCTGATTTAAGAAAATTAAAAGGTTTGAGAAATCCACTTCGTTTTCCCAGGTTGGTGGACCCAATCAACAAAAGAAACTTTCTTATTTCTTGTTGGAAAACAATCACTAAAGCGATTAAACCAATATTCATAAAACCGCCAATAATACTACTCATCATGCGGATTTCTAAAATCTGGGTTGTTTTCCACAAACCCCATACAACCACGATGCCTAGAAAAATTTTAATCGCTACAGTTCCGCGAATCAACCGATAAACATAAAACAACAGCAAGGCGACCAATAGAATATCTAGGGCGTCCGTCCATTGAAAGTTGATGAAATCTTGGGTGTTCACAAATGGTCTTTTGGTAAAAATAAACAATAAATACGAGGCTACAAGCTGGTGTTTGTCTAGCTTATCTGGAGGCGCTGGTGAAGTGCGATGCATTCTAAAGCTGGTTGTACATCGTGAACCCTCAGTATATGGGCTCCTTTTTGCAAGGCGATCATGTGCAGTGCTGTGGTGCCATTGAGTGCCCCAGAGGCGTCGGTATTGAGTGATTTGTAGATCATCGACTTGCGACTGATTCCAACCAGGACGGCTCTGTTCAATACATTGAACCGATGCAGTTCACGCATCAATTCAAAATTTTGCTCCACTGTTTTGGCAAATCCAAACCCAGGATCCACGATTATATCCATGACTCCGCAATCTCTGGCTTTGTTGCAGCGCTCTGAAAAGAAAGATAAAATATCTTCGACCAAGTGATCGTATTGGGTCAGTGTCTGCATGTTCTGTGGATTCCCCCTGCTGTGCATCAATACCAAGGGTATTTGCCCTGCAGCTAC
>Ga0102889_1001036_pt1 | contig 10542 bp, 10 predicted proteins | sample Colrivmet1551A02_FD_84505 | JGI IMG/M metagenome (GOLD analysis project Ga0102889, IMG submission 84505) | Estuarine microbial communities from the Columbia River estuary - metaG 1551A-02 | ecosystem: Environmental > Aquatic > Marine > Intertidal zone > Estuary | place: USA: Columbia River...
ATAAACGAATCCCTTTTTCCGTTAACAAATAAATATTTTCTTTTTTGTTGTCTGGTCCTTTCGTTTTGAAAATCAGTTTATACGACACTAACAATTTTAATCGTGCAGATAAAATACTTGGCGTAAGTTAACCTCACATTTGTTATATTTGGTAAATAATTATTATGATGAACAAATTTCTTTATAAATGGAATTCATTGGCTATTTATGGCTTGTATTTCGATATCAAAATTAGTCATAGAAAATACATTAGAATTCGTTTTTGGTAAATACGAATCAAAACGAAACTACAGGTGTTTTTTCTCTTTTGTTTTAGGTAGTTTAAAAGCATGTAAGTAAGTTAATTTACATTTGTTATATTTGAATATTCAATCAATTTAATTATGAAAAAACAACTATATCTCTTCGCATTTTTAATTTCTTCACTAGCTTTCTCACAATCTAAAGAACGCATCAGTTTACATCTCTTTGATCTTCCTACTGGGATAACCATTGAAGAATTTCAAAATGATCTTGATAAGGCAAATAATATTTATGAAAAAAACGGATTTGGCGTCAATAAATACAAGGTTTATCAAGTAAATTCTGATGACCAAGCCAAAGAACATCGCTATATGTGGTTAAGTACCTGGTCTGACGATGCTGAATATAAAAAGGCACACTCTGAAGAAATAGATGATTTTTGGGTGAATTATTTTACTCCAAAATATGAAAAGATGTTAGATGAGCATATTTACAGAAAATTTTTCTCTGTAAAGTAAATTCATTTAGTCCAATATTCTCAATTTTTTAATTCTAAGAATTCAATACCGTGAAAAAACTCATATACTTATTTTGTTTCACAACGTTATTAGGATGTACTTCAAATGATGAAAAGGTTACAAAGGGATGTATAGACCCAAATCTAATTGATGAAAATGCCATATGTACTGAAGAATATTTTCCAGTTTGTGGCTGTGATGGAATCGTTTATAGTAATGCGTGTAAAGCAAGTTCCGCAGGAGTTATTTCTTATTCAGATGGAATTTGTGACTAATACTCCAAATTTAAATTACAGATCGCTTTTTTCCTGTATAATAACTATTTAATTATGAAAAAATCACTAATAATCACGTTCTCTATTCTTACTCTCTTAAGTTGTGAAAAAAAATCAGATGAAACGCCATTATTAATAAATACAATTGAAGGTAAATGGTTGTATCCTTCAGATACCCCGGGCATAAGTGCTCAAGGTATTTCAAATACAATGTATCTATTTGAAAATGGAATAAGGTATACTTATTACTGCACAGAAGGTGATTGTGAATCTCAATATAAATCATTTAAGGCAGGCGATGGAAATCACATTACAAGGACTTATGAATATTCAATAGAAGATACTGTTTTGACAATAGATTTAAATTTTGGTAATTTAATGGTTTTACCTTTTGTGTTTGAATGTGATGGAGGTAGACTTAATTTTCAAGATCCCGACTTTCCCGATAGAGTAGATTTTGTAAGATTGGGCTCAGCTTGCGACTAATTTTTAAACGTTGTTTAATTCGTGTATGTCGAATCCTGTAGCGTCTTATAAGTAGAAACCCATTTTTATATTTTCAAGACTAAAAATTTAGAAGAAGCCTACATTCCATTTTCCATTGATATTTATTAACTTTTAGAATGTGGGGTTTCGGTCTAGAATTTTGGGAAAATAGATCTCTTGCACCAGAATGGAATGATCATGCGACTACTCCAGAGAGTGTTCAGGAAAACAACCCCTTTGGCTATGCATTGTTTAATAATTATATGGCTCCAGTAGTGTCGAAGCCAAAGATTCATATTGTAGATCTATGTTTCAAGATAATGATGGAGGAGTTTCCGGGTATGTCTCAGTCTAAAACCTTTTTTATCAAGTATAAATTAATTATGGTGTAGGAAGTTAGAGGTACATTTATTATATTTGAATGAAACCAATCCATAAGGCGATTCATATTCACGATCCGCTTTAAAAAAATCAACTTAATAAACTGAAGATGATGGGACTAAAAATAAAAAAGGATAATTGAGACAGATTTTTTTGGTTCAAGCTTAATTTTTAATATTCAAGATTGTAGTTTCAATTATTTTTAAGGAGCAATTTCTTAATTAACATTCAGTAAATTATTAGCAATTATTATTTATCGGTATGAAACATGTTTTTTGGTTACTTCTTTTAATTTCTTACGACTGTTGCCCAACAGAAAACAAACCCAGAAAAGACCACCCATATTCTAGTAGACTCTTTAAAAAACCAGATTTTATATATTACAAAAGAATCGATAACAAGGCTCGATGCAACCAGTCTAGAGGTTGTTAGAAAACAGAAAATTCTAGGATCTAATTACAAGCTTTCACTTCGTCCTATAATGAAACAAGATAGGCTGGTATTTTTAGACCAAAAGGGAGGAAGTGTTTTTGGAATGTCAGATAAAGACAGTTTGGTAAGATTAGACAATTCCAACATTGAAAATTTTTTAATAGGAAGTGCTGTTTTTATTAAAAATGATACTCTTTTTAGACACGGTGGTTATGGCTATTGGTCCCAATCTGATTTTTTCACTTATTTAGACAAAAGCACCACAGAATGGGAGATTTATAATATCTCTCAAACCTCTGAAAAACCGATTTCAATTCATGATCATTTTGCAATTGATATTGGAGGAGATTTTTATTTTTTTGGAGGTCAGTTTGTTCCTCATTACGGTTCAAGAAAGATGGTTTCAAACAATGAAGTTTGGTCTTTTAACTTTCAAAGTAAAAACTGGAAGCTCTTAGGAAAATTAAATCTTGATTCTTTTGATGTTAAAGCGAACAGTTTTATTGCGGGTCGGTTTGTTTATGCGATCAAAGAACTAAGTGTGCTTTCCCAGATAGATGTTCTGCAAAATAGGATTACTGATTATAAAACTAGCCCAATTTTATACTTAATTGAAAATGATGTCGATCCTGTCTTTTTCAAGGGAAATCTATATTATTTAAATACAAAAGGTGTTGTAAAAAAAGCAACTCTTAAAGCGATTACAGATAAGGTTTCAAAAACTACTTCTCTGTATACAAAAGAAAGGACTCCTTTATACTTATTAATTATTTTTGCAGGAATCTTTCTTTGTTTAACTTTTTTTGTAATTCATAGATATTTAAAATCAAGGAACTCTTTTGAGATTTTAGAAAATGGACTAAAGTTTAAATCTAAGTTTGTAGAATTAGATGGTTTAGCGCTCTCTATTCTAAAAATGTCGTTTAAAAAAGAAATTGAATTTACTGAAATTTATGACTTAGTAAGTAAACAACATTTAAGTAAAATTCAGAATGAACGTGTCCGAAATCAATATCTTGATAAGATTAATATGCAAATTAAATGGCTTACAGGCTCTAAAAGCGATATTTTAATAGTTGTTAAATCTTCTTTTGACGCACGTTATAAATCAGTTATTTTTAATAGGAAAGATTATGACTATTTCATTTAATGAGCATCAAAGATTAAATTAGATCAAATGAAAAAAATATATATTTTAGTTCCTTTTCTACTTTTCCTTTTAAATTGTATTGGTCTCAAGGCTCAAACAATTTGGACTGGTTCCACCAAAACATTTACAAAAGAAAAAAATGGAGATTGGACCCTAGAAGCAAACCAAGATAGGATTACAAGTAATGTTTGGCTCACCAGAGGAGATAACGGTGGGATATTCAATTTTGTAGCTGAGCCTATGGGAGCCTCTACTATTTCTCCAAAAGACACAGAATGGGCTTATGGGACAACAGCAAATTATGCTTCTTTAACGTATCAAAATCTGAAAGCTCTGAAAGGAGGTAATTTTGGGAGCATTATTGATGGGCAAGATCTAGTGCTCCATCTAATTACAGACAATATTTATATGGATATTAAATTTACTTCTTGGAAATCTGGTAAAGGTGGAGGATTTAGTTATGAGAGATCTACGGATCAACCCATCGCTACAAAAGAATTTTAATTTGCTTAAGATGTATAGAAATGAAATGTAGCCATCGTCATAATTTTTGTAGTTAAGCTCCTTTACAAAGTTGCTCATATTGTCAATTTTATTGAATCAAGAATTACTGTACATCTTTACGATGAATTATTTTCTAGTATGATCAAATGGGCGATCTATTGAAATACAACCAATTTTTATTAGCAAGTTCTATTAAAAATAAGTTGCGTTTTAAAATTAATTATTATATTTACTTCAGTAATTACAATTAATTTAAAATTTAAAAAACAATGAAGAAACTAGTATTAGGTGTATTGATGTTGTCTGTAATGTCAACGTTTGCTCAAAAAAAACACAAGAATGGTAAAATATATGACCAACATCCAGGGATTGAAATCGTCAATGAATTTACGAAAGCATTTGTTGCTGGAGATGAAGAGAAATTGAAATCGTTGGTTACTGAAGATTTTAAATGGTGGCAAATGAATTCTATGGATCCAAAGCCATTGAAATTAAAAGGATTGGTCTCAAGATCTAATTATTTGAGTAAAAATGTTATTGGATTACAAATTAAAGATAGAGGGTCTGCGTATTCTGATGCCATGGAATATGGGAAAGATAATTTAAATGTTTACACCTATCAAATATTGAAAGGATTTGACAAGAATACAGGTTTTAAATTTGAGATTCCAAGAAATTCAATCTTCTTTTTTAGCAAGGATGGGAAAAAAATTAGTGGGTTATCTGTAGCAGATAGTCAATTGAAGTGGAGAAAATCATATGAAGCATGGGATACTAGAAAAAATGGAAAGATCTATAAAGATCATCCAATGATTTCAAAAGCAAGATTATTGTATGCCTATCTTGAAACAGGAGACATGGCAGCAATGAAAGATTTGTATGCCGAAAATGCTAGAATTTCAGATATTATGAATTCAGAGAAGGACTCCTCTAAATCTGTAGAAGAGGAAATGGAAAGCCTTAAAGAGTTTTTCAAAATCTATGAGATTGTGAATGTTAGTGAAAGTGGCTATCCAGATTTACTAGAATACGAGGGATCAAAAACTAAAACGATCATTTCGTGGTGGAATGTTACTGTGAAAAATAAAAAATCGAATGCAGTAAAAGAAGCTGTTCACCATTCTCAGATAGTAGTGAATAAAAAAGGAAAAATTATTAATGAGCAATATTATTTTAATGCGTCTCAACTTCCTAAGTAATTCAATTTGATTCTTTGGAACCGTTTAAAAACCCTCATTCGTTGAGGGTTTTTTTGATACTTTTTTTTAAATAACGTACGATTAAAAACATTAATTTTTCATGTTAGAGAAGAATTCTTAACTGAATTAGTCCTTATTTTTTTAAAACATCGTATTCTATTCGTATATTAGAAGGAGAAATAAAATAAAATAGTATAAATATGAAATTTATTAACAACTGGTATCCTGTTATCTTAGCTTTTGGCTGTTTATTATATTCTGTGTCTTATGCACTGCTTGGAATGTATGAAGAGGCGCAGTACTCTGCACATTGGCCGGGAACAATATTGTTATTTGCAATAGCGATCAGACAAAGAAGAAATACAAAATGAACATAGGATTTTTTATAGTGGGTGCTGTTATATTTGCCACATATATGGGGTTAACCGTATATAACATCATTTACTCAAACCGTAAGCAAAGAGAAGACAATTATCCTAATAGTTCCGATAGGAAAGGTCTTTAATTTTAAGGAGTGTTTAATTTTTAATTATATAAAAAGTGCCCGATATATAAAAATCGAGCACTGATATTAATTTTATAATGGTTAAAATTTAATTACAATAGACAGATGAGGTATGAAGTTCCGTTAATGTTTGTTCATAATTCAAGTCTATTGAGTTTTGACCATTACTACAAAAATGAAACCTTTTAATTCATTTCTGGAAGCCCATTTTTTCCTTTTCTTGGAGCATAGGATGTGTGTAAAATTTTCCAACCATCTTGAGTATTAACCCAAGTTGAAGACGCTCTTGTTGCATATGAAACCGTTTTGTTTGTCTTTATAATTGTATATTTTCCATCTGCGATGAATGTAATTACAGCAGTTTTCATATCGGGAGAAAAGTAAGTTTCCATATCAGATAGCTCAAAGAATTCCCATGTTAAAGGCGCTTCTTTAGTGATGTCTTTTTTTGTAAAGACATAAAAAGGATTTAAATTAGAGTCTCCAGTAGATACTTGAATTTCTGGGTGTTCAAATTTTTTGTAAGACTCATAGTCTCCAGCCATGATCGCTTGTTGCATTTCTTTTTGTTTTGCCATGATATTTTTACGAACATCAGATATTGCCATCTTTGCATAGTATAGCTGAACATTAGTTCTATATGGAGATGAGAATGTTCCAAAATCAACTGCTCTAAGCTGGGTTTTTAGAGCGTTTTCATAATCCCCCATTGAAGCATAGTGTTCTGCCATAGAATCATATGAATTTGGACCGTCGTGACTATTTTGAGACATTTTTACATACTTCAAAGCTTGGGCTGTATCTTTTTCTCCATAAGCTCCATTCATGTAACCGTATGACATCATGTTGTAAGCTGATGAGGAGTATTCAGGAAATTTTTCAGCAAATATTTTATAAGAATTAAAATCTTGAATAGAGGTAGGTAAGAAATTAATTAACGGGCTTTTTGGAAATTTTTCAACCATACTTTTTTCTAAAGACTTTTGATCCTCTGAGGAAGCCGACATATAATCAAACCATGCTTTTTCTTCTGAGGTTAGATCAGAGGTATTAATTTCTTTCAGTTTTTTAGCTCTACTTCCCCAAGTTGAATTTGCACTGCTGATATAAGCCAACGTTAGTTTAGCGCAACCACAATTTTCATCTAATAATAAAGCAGAGTTGGCAGAACCAAATGCAGCCATATATTCCAAATTAAATACATATTCTATTGCTTGATTTGCAATAATTGAAGCTTTTTTATTGCAGGAAGCATCTTCGATCCATTGGGCGTTTATAAACATAGTAAAGCTCAAAGCAATAAGTGTAATAATGTTTTTCATAATTAAGTTGTTTTTTTAATATTAATAAAAAATTTGAAAACAAATATAAAAATTAGTTGTTAAAAACAATCAATAATAATGTCAAAAAAATAATTTTAGTATATTTTTTTTCTTCAAAATTAAATTTTCTCTAAATTTTTAGAATAAAAATTGTATTTCGTATATTTGCGAGTAATTATCTAAGAAAAAGGAAACTACTAATTTTTAGATACGGTTGTGAAGTTTTGAATGTGAAAAAAAATTATACTTGTGCGATTGCAAAATCGATCAATCTCCTCGGAGATAAATGGTCCTTACTCATACTAAGGGATATGATTTTACATAAGAAAACCAGATTCAAAGAATTTAAATCTTCCAAAGAAAAAATTGCCACTAATATTCTTTCAAACAGATTGAAGTCTCTTCTTGAAGCGTCGCTTATTGAAAAGCTAAATCCTTTAGGAACCAAAAAAAGCACTCGTTATATTGCCACAGATAAAGGGGTTTCAACCCTTCCGATCATCATTGATTTATATTTATTTTCTATTGAATCAATAGACGAGTCTGTTCTAAATGAGTCTCAGATCAATATAAAGAATGCGATTACTTCTGATCACCATTTATTCGAAGAAGAAAGAAAAAATGAGTATTTAAATTTTATTAAAGAGTTAAAAAACCTTTAGACTCTCTTTTTGTTTATATATAGTAGTCAGTATAAATTAGTAAAATGTAGCCTTTTATTTTGCGAATCACATTTTGGATATTTATTTTTATCATTTTAAATAAGGATTTTTTAAATCTTAGCAATATATTTTTTTCTATTGATACAAATCGAACTACATAAGACTTCGCTTCAAATTTTTAAAAGAATAAAATTTCTTTTATTGGTTGGCCTATTTTTACTTTTTAACAAAACCAGTTTTAGCCAACTCAATTCTAGTTTAGGGAATCCGTTTATTAAAAATTTCTCAAAAAAAGAAGTTAAAAAAAATTTAAAAGTATTCGACATTTCTCAAAATAAAAACGGGGAGATGTACTTTGCTACCCCGGGATCATTATTAGCATATGATGGATTTAGATGGGAGCAATATTATGGAAAAGGAGAGACAGATCTACAAGCTGTTTTATATGTAAATGATCAGCAAATTTATACTTCTGGTCATGGGGGTTTTGGATTTTGGTCTAAAAATAAGAAAGGAATTTTAGAGTACACAAGCTTGTTTTTTAAATCCCCAAGTAAAACGGCACCTCTATTACCTGTTTTTTCAAATATAGCAGCAGTTGATGGAAAGATCTTTTTTCAATCTTTTCAGCAGATTTATAGTTATGATCCTTCAAATAAAAAACTTGAGATAATTAATGCAACAAAAGGGTTTAGCACCCTTTTTTCCACAAATAAGAGCGTATTTGTCCAAGATGTTACCATGGGGCTATTTGAAATATCAAATACAAAAAAGCAACTAATAAAAGGTACAGGCAATATTGCGTTAAGCATTGTTGAGGTTTTCGAGGAGCCTAATCAAGGGCTACTTTTGCCAACAAAAAATAAAGGCTTTTGGGTTTGTAAAGATGGAAATTTACAAAAGAAAGATTGGGAAATTAATAGTGTCCTTGAAAAACATATTATTACCGACGTAAAAAGATATACGAACGGGACTTTTATTATTGGGACCTTAAGAAATGGATTTTATATTATTTCTAATCAAGGTGAGAAGTTAGCTCATTTTAACAAAAAAAATGGTATTGGGAATAACGCTATTAGAAAAGTGTTTAAAGATAATAATGATAATATATGGTTGGCCACAGAATCTGGAATTAGCTATTTAGAACCTGCCAAAAATCTAAAATATTTAATAGATACAAAAGGTAATTATGGAACTGTATATTCAAGTTTATTAAGCGATTCATTATTATATCTTGGAACGAATCAAGGGTTGTTTGTGAAAAACATAAACAATCTTTTTTCTGAACCCAAATTAATAGATAAGAATACTCAACAAATCTGGGTAATCAATAAAATCGATTCACAAATTTTAGTTGGAAGTGATAAAGGAGTGTCCGAAATCCGAAACAATACTTTAAAAACAATTCATCTTGAAGGTGGGGGTTGGATTTTCAAGACTCATCCTAAAATCAACAACCTTTTATATGTTGGTTTTTACTCAGGGATAGGCGTTTTTCAGAAAAAGAATAATCAATGGAAATTTTTAAAAAAACTAGAAGGTTTTGGCGAATCTTCTAGATTTATTGAATTTGATCAGTACGGTCAAATATGGGTGGCTCATCCTGAAAAAGGATATTATCGATTAAGAATCTCTAAAAATGGATTGGAACTGAAAGAGGTTGAGTTTTATGGTGTAAAAAATTCAAATATTGAAGCCTATGCGAATATTTGTAAAATAGACGGGAATTTGGTTTTTTACAATCCCAAAGGTTTTTTTTACTATGATGCAATTGACAATGTATTCACAAAAGCAAAATATCCGTCTGAAATTTTTAAAGGACTATCAAACATCAATTACATTTCACAAGATGAAAATATATTTTGGTTTTCTACACCGAATCTTTTAGGGTATGTCTTAAGGAATGGAAATGACTTTAATAAATATCAAGATCCTTTTTTTACAATTTGGGACAAACACCTAAAAGACTTTAATAAAGTCGTAAAATTGAACCCTACTAACTACGCTATAGGAATAGATAATGGAGTTGTGTTTTATGAAATGAGTTCTGAATTGAAAAAGCCTCGAGAGAATACAGCGATTATAAAACGATTAGAATTTATTAGTTTAACAGATACGATCACTGCCCCAATTGATCACAAACGTGAATTAAAAATTCCGTCGGGGTATAATTTTTTAAAAATTCAAGTAGCCCTTCCGAATGTTCCTTTGAGTAATTCTAGATATTATCAATACAAATTAAAGGGTGTAGAAAATGACTGGTCTCCTTGGGTCTTTGAAACTGAAATTAAATTTCCAGGTTTGGCATCAGGAAATTACGAGCTAGAATTAAGAACAAAAGCAGCAGAGGAAACCGAGTTTCAGGTAATGAAATTTCCTTTCCACATCAAATCGCCATGGTATGTTAATCGGGTAGCTAAAGTACTTTATGTTCTGTCTTTTATTTTTCTTTTCTTTGGATATAGAGCTTATTTAAAAAGAAAAAACGAAAAATATGTAATCCGATTAAAGCAGTTGGAAAAGCAAAAAAGAGCGCGTCAAAAAGAAAAATTTGAATTACAGAAACTAGCAGCAGATAAGCAGTTGTATCTTTTGAAAGAAGATAATCTGAATTTAGAAATTAAAAAGAAAAATTCTGCATTAGCTTCTTCCACTCTCAATAATATTAAGAAAAAAGAGCTTCTAGCAGATTTAATTAATGATCTTACGAGTATCGATAAAGAATTGGTAAATAATTCACTGCATTATCCCGTAAAAAAAGTAATAAAAAAAATTAATCACCATTTATTAGATAAAGAAGATTGGTTGAGTTTTCAACTGCACTTTACCAATTCGCACGCTAAATTTTTTGAAAACCTAAGAGAA
>Ga0102889_1001084_pt1 | contig 10352 bp, 7 predicted proteins | sample Colrivmet1551A02_FD_84505 | JGI IMG/M metagenome (GOLD analysis project Ga0102889, IMG submission 84505) | Estuarine microbial communities from the Columbia River estuary - metaG 1551A-02 | ecosystem: Environmental > Aquatic > Marine > Intertidal zone > Estuary | place: USA: Columbia River...
CTGGCGCGGCCCATATTGCACAGAATTAAACCATTGGGGCTAATTAGAATACTGTCTCTGGTATAAATACTGTCGATAGTCAGATTATCTGCGGACTCCAGATCAATCAGCTGTGCTCCAGTACTGACCAGCAATTGTCGGAAGTCAGCGTATTCCACTAGCGCTTGTTCTATCTGTGGTTTGTTATGAAAGCGCAGCGGGCGCCACTCCTGCTCCAATTTGGCATCGCTAACAAAAGCATTGGCAGCACTGCGGATAGCAACCTGACTGAGTGCCGAGTATTCATCAAAATTGGCCATGGTTTTTCTCTTATTATTTTTTGACTAGTGCGTAGATTGGCATACCCATAAGGATAAGCATAAAGGAATAAAAAACGATCTCCCAGCCTGCGCCGTAAATGGCAAAAAACGCATAGGTGAAAGTCGCTATAGATAGGCCAATGGCGCGGGTGCGCTCAGGGCCGGGCTGATCAGATTTTAAAAAGTAAAACTCTGCAACTGCACAGAAGGCATAGGCCATCAATGTAGACAGGGTAGACAGCATAGCCATAAAGGTAAACGCGGCCACCAGTCCTTTGGTGTAGTTGAGAGTTAACAGTGCACTGATAAACAATCCAGACACAATATAGGCAAATTGTGGCGTACCACTGTCACTCAGGCGTTTAAACTGCTCTGGCAGTAGATTGTCTTTAGCAGCAGCCAGTGCCACATTACCAGCGGTCAATGTGTTGGCATTGAGAGAGCCCAGGGTTGATACCAGGGCACCCAGGGTAATCAGAGCAGCGCCTGCTGGCCCCATAACTTTACTGGCGGCCAGCGCAAAAGGTGCAGTTGATTTCATTAATTCGTCTGCCGGAACCAGCAGCGCAACCGCCATACTGACCAGTAGATAGATTGTCAGTATGCTGAGTACTGCAGCCACCAACACCCGGGGAATGGTTTTTTCCGGTTCGACCATATTGTCTGCAGGCACAGTAGCTGTCTCTATGCCCACAAAGGACCACATCACCAGAGTGGTCACTGTGGCCAACAGGGCTGCCGGATGAAGGTCGGTGGGATTGACCTCGGGCAGATTAGCGGGCTCCATAAAGCTAAAGCCGAGAATAATCATAAATAACAGAGGCAGTATTTTTATCAGGGTAGATACCAGCTGAAAACGACTACTGCTCTCTAAGCTGCGCACATTAAGCATCACAATAGACCATACCAGCGCCAGTGCGCAGAGCAGAGACAGTATTCTGGAGTCGGTGATCTGGGGCACAAACACGCCAAGATAGCCTACAAAGGCAATGGCGATGCCTGAGACTGCAGCTATACAGGCGATCCAGTAGGTCCAGGCAATCAGGAACCCGGCAAAACTCCCCAGCCCTGCTTGCACATAGGCATAGGGCCCGCCAATTTTTGGAATGCGCCGCACCAGGCGCGACAGGGATAGGGCCACCAGTAAGGTGCCACCACCGGCTATCAACCAGCCGGCCAACCCGAGCATGCCATAGGGTGCCAGCAATGTGGGCATCATAAACACGCCAGAACCAATGGCACAGCCTACAGCTATAGACCAGCCCCGCCAGAAGCCGATTTCTTTGTGGGCACTGGGATTTTTATTATTATTTTCCATTATTTCCCCCTAGCAGCCTGCACGTTAACAGGGAACCCTTATATTGACTAGAGGAAGTTGAGCATTGAGTGAGAGCTTGAATCTCATCAGTGATCGGGTTAATTTAACCACTGGGTATCAATAATCATAAGAGTTTTGGACATCTACCTGATGTCCAGTTGGGGGTCATCAATGAGAATCTACGGGGCAATAGCAGCTCTATCCGTCGTCACATCCTGTGGCGGAGGCGGTGGAGGCAATAATATTACAGTGCCTGTGGCCGCAGCGATTGGGGGGGGTTCCACAGCTACCACTCCATCCTCAGGCTGGATTGAGGGTCAGTATGACTCAGCTCGCAGTCTCGAAGGGTTTTGTGCAAACCCCAGGGCAGATTCTGCCTACGGTGATCGGGTTGGCAGCATCACCGACGAAAATTTCTGGATTAGATCCTATAGCAATGACACCTATCTCTGGTACAGAGAGCTCGATGATATTGACCCGGGAACTATAGACAGTACGGGCCAATACTTTGAGTTGATGAAAACCGATGCGCTGACCGAGACTGGAAATCCCAAAGATCAATTCCACTTTACCTATGATACCGAGGAGTGGGAGCTATTATCCCAGTCTGGAATTTCTGCCGGTTATGGCTGGGAGTTAGCTTTTGTAAGCACCTCGCCGCCGCGCAGTCTGGTAGTTGCATTTAATGAACCCAACACAGCTGCATCGGATAATAATGTTAGTCGCGGTGCCGTGATTGTATCGGTCGATGGTGCGGCGGTTGAGGATGGCTCTGCCGATACTCTTAATGCAGGCTTATTTCCCTCCGAACTGGGCGAGTCCCATACTTTTGTGGTCAGAGATCTAGGCGCCACTGAGACAAGAACTGTGGTGATGGAGAGTATGGAGATCACCAGCCAGCCAGTGAAGAATGTAAAAACAGTTGATCACAATGGAACCAAGGTAGGTTATCTGACTTTTAATTCCCATATTGCTACTGCAGAGCAGCAACTGATCACGGCAGTCAATCAGTTAAAGCAAGCCAATATTGATGAGCTGGTGGTGGATCTGCGTTACAACGGTGGTGGCTATCTTGATATAGCTGCGGAGTTAGCTTCTATGGTAGCCGGCGAGGCAGCCTCTGGGCGCATATTCGAAGAGACCACATTTAACGATAAGTATCCCTCGGTCAACCCGATTACCGGGCGCAATCTGGCGCCGACCTATTTCCCTTCAACCGCAGCTGGATTTTCGGCTGAGGAGGGCAGCCCACTACCCAAGCTCAATATGTCACGGGTTTTTGTGTTGGCCAGTGGTGGCACAGCTTCCGCCAGTGAAGCCTTTATCAATGGCCTGCGGGGCATTGATGTGGAAGTGATTCTGATTGGTGCCAACACCAGAGGTAAACCCTATGGCTTTTACGGTATAGATAACTGCAGCACCACCTATTTCACCATTCAGTTTAAAGGTTCTAATGCCAAAGGCTTTGGAGAATACTCCGATGGATTTATTCCAGTGGATAGCGACGACATGTCCGCCGCTAATGTGCGTGGTTGCCTAGTAGAGGATGATCTGCAACATGCTCTGGGTGATCCTGAAGAGGCCAGATTTGCCGCGGCGCTAACCTTTATGGATACAGGCAGTTGCCCTGAGGACAGCGCAGCTAGTAGTGCAAAATCTGCCACTGGTGGCGCGCAAAAAGTTTATGGGTCTGCCGATGGTGACATACAGCAGCCAGGATTTCCTGGCCGAATCCTGAGGAGTACCAGACCATGACTCAGCCTAGATTTTGGCGGCGCGCAATACAGTCCTGGTGGCTGCGCAGCCTAATATTAGTCGGTGCTCTGGGGGCTGTAATTATTCCCCAGAGCGGCTCTGCTCCCCTGCCTGACTTCAGTCAGTATCAGGATGTACGGCAGAAAAAAACTGCGTTTTTTGACTATATGTTGCCGCTGGTCACTGAGAGCAACAGGCAGACATTGGAGCAGCGAGCGGAGCTTGAACTACTGGCGGGCAAAGCTGAGTTATCTGCCGCAGAGCGCAAAAAGCTCAGCCGGTTTGCCAGTGAATACGGCCTCAAGCCCGACGCCGAAAATACTCAGCTGCTGGAAAATCTATTGCTGCGAGTGGATAAGATACCAGCCTCACTGGCTCTGTCCCAGGCCGCGATAGAATCTGCCTGGGGCACTTCGCGCTTTGCGGTGCAGGGCAATAATCTGTTTGGCCAGTGGTGCTACAAAAAAGGCTGTGGCCTGGTGCCGCTGCGCCGCAACGCTGGTAGTAATCATGAGGTAGCAAAGTTTGCTTCTGTGGCAAATGCGGTGAATGCCTATATGCGCAATATTAATTCCCACCGAGCCTATTCCGATCTTCGAGCTAGTCGCGCGCAACTCAGAGAGTCGCAGCAGCAGGTAACCGGCCATCTGCTGGCCGAAAATCTACTGCACTACTCCGAATTGCGCGAAGTCTATGTGCATGAGGTGCAGGCGGTTATTAGAATTAATAAGCTTGGTCAGTATGATTGACTGGAGCTTTTGGTGTAGGAGCTTTTAATTCAGGAGTCACTATTCTAGGAGCTACTAATCTAAAAGCTGGATAAATTCGCCAGCTTCGATCAGTGCGCGCATATCACTGGAACCGCCGATCAGTACTCCTTTGACAAAAATCATCGGAAACGAGGGCCAGCCACTCCACATCTTCAGTGCATTGCGTCTGCGCCAGAGTTTGAAATAGTTACCGTACTCCAGATAGCAGTAATCAAGTCCCAGCTCGTCCAGCTGTTTGCGCGCTCTTTTGGGCGCGGGATTCTGGGCCATACCCACAACTACAATCTGATTATTGGCGATAGCAGCTTGCACCTCTGCCACTATATCTGCATGGTTGTTGTTAACCGTTGCCTGCACAGCCGGGTGAATATGGTTGTTATCGAGAATCTGTCTGGTCATTGTAAGCTCCCCTAGTTTGGTTTTTTTAAGCAGCAGCGACAGTAGGGGATATTGATGGATTAGGCAATCAGTATTGTCTACCTCTATCTAATTCTCCAGCTCTGGAAGATCTTTAAATAGCTCTAGAGCTTCGGGGTTAGCCAGTGCATCCGTATTGTTGACTGCCTGCCCATGCACTACTTTGCGCACTGCAAGTTCGACAATTTTGCCGCTTATAGTTCGGGGAATATCTGTTACTGCAATCACCTTGGCGGGCACGTGTCGGGGAGTGGTTTCACTTCTGATGTTGCTGCAAATTTTGCCTATCAGTTTATCATCGAGACTGAGGCCCTGGCGCAGCACAACAAATAATACCACTCGCACATCATCGTCCCAGTCCTGACCAATGCAGATGCTGTCCACTACCTCATCCAGCTTTTCCACCTGGCGATAAATTTCTGCGGTGCCAATGCGCACACCGCCCGGGTTTAATACCGCATCGGAACGGCCGTGAATAATCACTCCATTCTGAGCAGTGATCTCGCCGTAGTCTCCATGGGCCCAAATATTGGCATAGGTCTGGAAATAGGCACTCAGGTATTTTTTGTTCTCCGGGTCATTCCAAAAATAGATAGGTGCTGAGGGAAAAGGCTTAACGCACACCAGTTCGCCTTTTTGCTCAGTGACAGAGCGGCCCTGTTTATCCCATATTTCCACAGCCATACCCAGACCGCGACATTGAATTTGACCCTCCCAGACCGGCAGCGTGGGATTGCCCAGCACAAAGCAGGACAGAATATCTGTGCCCCCAGAGATAGAGGACAGACAGAGATCGGCTTTAATATCCCGGTAAACATACTGGAAACTTTCATGGGAGAGCGGAGAGCCAGTGGAGAGTATGGCCTTTAAACTTGCCAGTTGATGGCTTTCTCTGGGCACCACATGGGCCTTCTCCAGTGCGGCAATATATTTAGCGCTGGTGCCAAATATATTGATCTTCTCCTGCTCGGCCATATCAATCAGTGATCTGGGTTCCGGGTAAAAGGGCGAGCCATCAAACAGCACAATACTGGCTTCAGTGGCCAGGCCTGCCACCAGCCAGTTCCACATCATCCAGCCGCAGGTGGTGAAATAAAACAGCACATCATCTGGTTGTAGGTTGCTGTGTAGCTGCTGTTCTTTAAGCTGTTGAAGTAATGTGCCGCCTGCACCGTGAACAATACATTTAGGGGCGCCGGTGGTGCCTGAGGAATACATAATGTAGAGAGGGTGATCAAAGGGCAGCTGCTCAAATTGCAGTTTTGGAGTGTTTTCCTTTACCAGAAAATCGCCGTAATCCATTGCCTGAGGAATATCTGTTACTGCCTCGGTGACCTTTACCAAAACCAGCTGTTCTATAGAGTCTATTTTGGCGCAGATCTGTCCTATACGCTGAGTGGAATCTATGGTTTTACCATTGTAATAATAACCATCGCAGGCAAATAGCACCTTGGGTTCGATCTGACCAAAGCGATCCATTACCCCATTGATACCAAAGTCCGGCGAGCAGGACGACCAGATAGCGCCAATACTACTGGTGGCTAACATGGCCACAATAGTCTCTGGGACATTGGGCATAAAGCCCGCTACGCGATCACCTGCTGCTACCCCGGCACTGCGCAGTGCCGCGGCCAGCTGGGCCACTTGCGTATAGAGTTCTCTGTAGCTCAATGTGCGGCGGGCGCCATTTTCCAGGCGGGCAACTATGGCAGTTTTATCACTGCGATTGCGCAGCAGGTTCTCGGCAAAATTAAGCTTTGCACCCTCAAACCACTGGGCGCCGGGAAACCTATCGCCATGCTTTAGTACGCTGGTATAGGGCTGTGACGAGCGAATATCTGTGTAGTGCCATAGCTGCTCCCAAAACTGCTCTGGGCTGTCGATAGACCAGCGGTGTAGCTGCTCGTAATCACCAAAACTGAGGTTTAAGTTGGACTCAAGCTGCTGCTGAAATCGTCGCATATGACTGTTGTCGATTTGTTCAGCACTGGGCTGCCATAAAGCTTGCATGGTTGAGACTCATTAATGGGTAATTGACCTAGGTTGCCCTAGCTCTATAATTAACTCAAATAGTATTAAATGATTAATTAATTGATAAAATGGAATAATAATTTTACTGATGAATATTAGTGTTAAACAGTTGCGCGGTTTTGTCGCCATCGCTGAGGCGGGCAGTTTTGCCGAAGCCTGTGAGCATCTGCATCTCTCCCAGCCCGCACTCAGTGCCTCTATTCGCAAGATGGAAGAGTCGCTGGGGGGCCAGCTCTTTGCCCGTTCGACGCGCTCAGTGGTGTTAACGCCAGAGGGTGCAGAGTTTCTGCCCGTGGCTCGCCGTTTACTAATGGACTGGAATGAGGGCTTTGAGGATCTGCGCGGGCTATTTGCGCTGCAGAGGGGCAAGCTGAGTATCGCCGCCATGCCGTCCTTTGCCAGCAATTGCTTGCCCCGCACATTGGTGGCGCTTGTTCAGCGCTTTCCCAATATCAATATCAATGTACAGGATATTGTGATGGAGGAAGTGATCAGTGCGGTGCAGTCCGGGCGGGTAGAACTGGGTATTACCTTTGAGCCGGACAGTATGGATGGTCTTGATTTCCAGCCTCTATTTAATGATCGATTTATCGCCATTCTGCCCCCGCAGCACCATTTTGCAACAGATGCTGAGGTCGCCTTTGCTGACTTGCTAAGTTATACATTGGTATCTTTAAATCGCGGCTCCAGCACCAGGCGCTGGACTGATAATGCTATTGACGAGGCCGGCCGCAAACCGCCACATATCTTTGAAGCTTTTCAGCTGACCACGGTGGGCGCAATGGTCGCCGCAGGTGCTGGAGTGGCGGTGGTTCCAGCTCTCTGCCAGCAACAGATGGAGGCGCTTGGGGCTATCTGTGTACCTATATCCCATGGTGGCATAGAGCGCCAGGTGGGTATCTTCACCCGCCGCCGTCAGGCACTGTCCTCGCCAGCACAGAAGTTTGTTGAGCTGTTAATAGAGGCAAATACCCCAATGGCCTAGTCAGGCTATTGGTTATAAGATTCGGACTCTGACCTCAGCAAGCCATAACAGGTTTATGGCTGCTATTTTTCGAGGGCCAGCATATAGGTGGCTACAGCCATCTGGGTTTCAGCATCCAGATAGTTCTGTGCCGGCATAGGTGGGAAGTTATCGCGCTTTTTTACTGGCGCATTGATATATTCCACCAGTGCCTCAGGGTTGCCCGCATACATGGCTTGAATAACCTGTACAGAGGGCCCAATCAGTCGGCCTGTATAGCTGTGGCAGCCAGTGCAAACACCCAGATAGGCAATCTCACCGCGTTCCGACGGGTGAATCACGCGGCGATCGGCGCCGCCGGCCACCAGGTAGTTATCTATGCTGTCGGTGTTAGTGAAGTCGCAGTCCCCATAGTTGCCAATACCCACGGCTCTGTAGCGGTGGCGGTTGACTATGCAGCTGCCCTCGCTGGAGCCCACATGGACTATATCCACCAGACCAGTGTGCAGTTCGGTCAGAGCTACGGCTTTAACTTCGGCGATGGTGTCGTAGCCATTGTTGAGCATGACATTGTCCAGAATCATGGTGCGATCGGAGTTGGGGTCCGATTCCACATCCATGGTAATGGTTGTGGCAAAGCTGTGGTCATTGACGATAATGCCGGCGGTTTTGTTGCCGGAAATAATATTGCCCTCAATAATGACATCGTCGGCGGCCATCACCAGAATCCCGGTGCCAGCTGGGATGCCAGAGACAATAGAACCAGGCGCACCAAAGTTAGGGGTGTTGTTGTTCAGCACAAAGTTATTGCGAATAATCACATCTTCGGTGGTTTTAATCGGCAGGCCGGGGGTGACAAAGGCCAGAATACCGCCTGTATTATTGTGGGCATTGTTGTGTTCGACAATGGCATGGCGGCTGTTTTCAATTTCGATGCCAGCCACGCTGTCGAATACCTCATTGTAGGCCACATGAATATTGTCACTCATGCCTATATAGATTGCCGCATCTTCAATACCTGAAACCACATTGTGTTCCACCAGACCGTTGGTACCCAGCTGGGGGAATATGCCGTAGATGCCGGTATCTACAATCACATTGTTGCGAATCTCAATATTATTGCCGGCCTGGCCCATAATGCCATTGCCTTTGTACTTAGTGATGCGGAAGTTTTCGATCACCACATTGTTGCCAGAGTAGAGAATGGCATCGTTGAGTTTGCCCAGACCATCCATTGTGGCGCGCTTGCCTTCCTGGATTACACCCAGCAGGTGAATATCGTCTTTATCTATATACACAGTCTCTGAATAGATGCCGGGCATAACTTGAATGGTGTCGCCAGGCTGAGCCGCTTCCACCGCAGCCTGAATAGAATCGCCATCCTTAACCAGATGAATCTGGCCCTGCTCGGTGCGCAGGGCGACCGCACCCTCAGCCTGCACACCAGCTTGCGCTTCAGGCTGGTAGCCTCCGGAGTAACTGGCACCACCCATAGAGCTGGTGATAACCGGAGCAGTATTGTTATTACTGCCGAGAATCCAGCCGCCGGCAAAGATAATAATCACAAGTACGATTTTGATTTTATTATTCATTATTATTCTCCTGATCTACTGGTGAGATCATTTTTATTACATCAATCTTTAATGCAGCAATCCCGAAGGTACTTGCTGGGGGATTTCAGGCATAAAGCTTTCATCGCTCAATGCGCCCATAAAATCTACTAACCGATTCAGCTCACTGGGGGTCAAATTGGGTTCGGATATATGCCAGTGCAGCAATAGCTCCTCGCCCTCAGGTACGGCATGGCCGCGACCCTTGGTATAAAACTCTGTGGCCTCAAGCAATGTAGCAAATCTTCCGCTGTGCATATAGGGCGCAGTGAGTGCAATATTGCGCAGGGTTGGCACCTTGAAACCACCCCTTAACCGCTCGGCACCAAAGGTGGCCTGAGCACCAATATCTCTGGGCATTCCCTCTGGTTCTGGGGTGCCAATAACTGCGACCTGCTGATTAGTAAACAGCGGCGGGGTATGGCACTGGGAGCAGCGAGCTACAAATGAGCGGAATACATTCAGCCCCTCGAGCTGTTCTGGGTTAAGCGCCTTGCTGTCACCATGAGCATAGCGGTCATAGGGGCTGTTGAGGCTGATCAACGAACTTTGAAAGGCGGTTAGTGCAGTGGTGATATTAGCGATCACCATAGCATCTTCAGAGTTGGGGAAGGCCTGGGTAAAAAGCTCTGGGTAGGCGTCCACCTGGTTTAGATTGGCCATTAACTGTTCAGGGGTGTTGGCCATTTCCAATTCGGAAAACAATGGGCCCAAAGCCTGCTGCTCAAGGCTATCTGCCCGTGCATCCCACAGCAATGACTTAAGAAAAGCGCTGTTCCAGAGGGTGGGGGCTGAGCGTGGATGCAGCTGACCACTGGCGCCCACGCTGCGTGCCATACCATCGCTAAAGCCCTTGGCCGGGTTATGGCAGTTGGCACAGGACAGGTCTTTATTGCCCGACAGTACGGGGTCAAAAAACAATAGTCTGCCCAGATCAATCTGTTGCGGGCTAAAGCCATCGCGGTGATGGGGCAGGGCGGTTTTTAGACCCCCAAGTCCCTGACCCTGCAGGGAGTCATAAAGTTGGTAGAGATTGCGTAACTGACATTGGTTGTCGCTGCTCAGGGCAAAGCTTGGGGGGCATTGATCATTTAGATCAATGCCGCTGGCTGAGGAGTAAGGCGACAACAATAGCACCAGCCAAAATAGGAACCTGGTTCTAAGGGCATTCGCTCTATTAGCTCCGGC
>Ga0102889_1001101_pt1 | contig 10309 bp, 7 predicted proteins | sample Colrivmet1551A02_FD_84505 | JGI IMG/M metagenome (GOLD analysis project Ga0102889, IMG submission 84505) | Estuarine microbial communities from the Columbia River estuary - metaG 1551A-02 | ecosystem: Environmental > Aquatic > Marine > Intertidal zone > Estuary | place: USA: Columbia River...
CCAAACCATCCAAATTTAAATTTTGTCATATAAAAAAGCATTAAAAGTAGTCCAGTAATCATTCCAGAAATCGCTCCTTCTTTGTTCATTCTTTTGTAAAAAATACCCATGACTATAGCAGGAAAAAATGAAGCTGCAGCCAGTCCAAAAGCTAGAGCCACAACTGCTGCTACGAATCCTGGTGGATTTATTCCGAAATATCCAGCTAATAAAACTGCAAAAAATGCAGAAACTCTAGCTGCAATCAATTCTCCTTTTTCACTAACATCGGGTTTTATAATTTTTTTAATAAGATCATGAGATACAGATGAAGAAATAACTAGCAGTAATCCAGCAGCTGTAGAAAGTGCTGCTGCAAGAGCACCAGCTGCAAGTAATGCTATCACCCAGTTTGGAAGTTCAGCAATTTCTGGATTTGCCATAACCATTATGTCTCTGTCAATTGTTAACTCATTTAATTGTGGGTCTGCAACATATTGAATAAGGCCATCGTCATTTTTATCTGTAAAAGTTAAAAGCCCAGTTTTTTCCCAATTTTCAAACCACACTGGCATTTCATCATATTTTTTTTCACTAACCGTTTCAATTAAATTAGTTCTAGCAAAAACTGCAATTGCAGGTGCAGTAGTGTATAAAATCGCTATAAATAAAAGAGCCCAACCTGCAGATTTTCTTGCATCGCTAACTTTTTTTACTGTAAAAAACCTAACAATAACATGAGGAAGACCAGCTGTTCCAATCATTAGAGCTGCTGTGATGAAAAACACATCAAGTTTAGATTTTGATCCAGTTGTATATTCGTGAAACCCTAAGTCCCTACTTAATCCGTCTAATTTTTCTAAAAGATAAACTCCATCCGTTCCAACAGATCCAAACCCTAGTTGAGGAATTGGATTTCCGGTCATTTGCATCGAAATAAAAATAGCAGGCACCATAAAGGCAAATATTAGAACACAATACTGAGCTACTTGTGTGTATGTAATTCCTTTCATTCCTCCTAAAACAGCATAAAATAAAACAATTGCCATTCCAATGACAACACCAGTATTTATATCAACTTCTAAATATCTCGAAAAGACAAGTCCAACACCTCTCATTTGACCTGCAACATATGTGAAAGAAATTATAAGCGCACAAAAGACCGCAACAAGTCTTGCTGTATCAGAGTAATATCTATCTCCAATAAAATCAGGAACAGTAAATTTTCCAAATTTTCTTAAATATGGAGCCAACAATAAAGCTAATAAAACATATCCCCCAGTCCATCCCATAAGATATACTGAACCGTCATAACCCATAAAAGATATCAACCCTGCCATTGAAATAAATGATGCTGCTGACATCCAGTCTGCAGCAGTTGCCATTCCATTTGCTATTGGAGATACACCAGAGCCTGCTACATAAAATTCTTTTGTTGATCCAGCCTTTGACCAAATGGCAATGCCTATATATAACGAAAAAGTTATACCAATCATTAACCATATCCATAGTTGTAAATCCATAATTATTTTTTTGAATGATATTTCTTATCTAGTCTGTTCATAAGACCAATATAAATAAATATTAACGTTACAAAAACGTAAATAGAACCTTGTTGAGCAAACCAGAACCCAAGTTTAAATCCACCAATTTTTATTTGATTTAATTCATCAATTAATATTATACCAAATCCAAAGGAAACGGTAAACCAAATTGATAAAAGAATTAATAGATATTTAAGATTTTTTTTCCAGTACTCTTCTGCTAAATTTTTACTCATAATAGTTGTTGTTGACTCTAATTTAAAAAAATTAATCTCTAAGTTTGTCTTAAAAAGGATTAAAGCCTTAATTTATATTATTAATCATTTAATTTAATGGATTAAATAATTCTTGTTATTAAATATTGACCCTATCTAATGAAAAAAATAGTCTTCTTTTTAATTTTATGTTTAAATTTTTCTTGTAATAATTTAGAAAAAAAACAAAGTAAAGTTGAAATTCCAACTGGAATGATTTTCATACAGGGAGGTGAATTTTTGATGGGAGCTGATAATAAACAAGCGATGAGAGATGAATATCCTCAACATAAAGTTTTGATCAATTCTTTTTTAATGGACGAAACCGAAGTTACTAATGCTGACTTTAAAAAATTCATAGAATCTACTGGCTATTTGACTACTGCTGAAAGAAAAATAGATTGGGATGACTTAAAAAAATATTTACCGCCTAATACTCCAAAACCTCACGACAGTTTGTTAGCACCTTCCTCTCTTGTTTTTTTTGAGTCACAAACGAAAAATTTAAATGATTTTTCTCAATGGTGGAAACTTCAAAAAGAAGTTAACTGGAAGCATCCTTATGGCAAAGAAAGTACTATTGATACAATTTTAGATCATCCTGTTATTCATGTTAGCTGGGACGACGCTGTAGCTTATTGTAATTGGAAAGGAAGAAGATTGCCAACTGAAGCTGAATATGAATATGCAATGAGATCAGGTAACTCAAATACTATTTATACCTGGGGAAATGAGCCAGTCGGAACTGGTACACAAAAAGCTAATATTTGGCAAGGAAATTTTCCTTCAAATAATATTTCATCCGATGAATTTTATTATACTTCACCTGTAAAATCATTTGAAAAAAATGATTTTGGTTTATATGATATTTCTGGAAATGTTTGGGAATGGTGTTCTGATTTATATCACAGCGATTATTATTCAACTATTTCAAATATGTTGGCAAACAATCCTAAAGGACCAATAAAAAGCTATGATCCTAATGATCCATTTAGTTCTAAAAGAGTGATGAGAGGAGGAAGTTTTCTTTGTAACGACTCTTATTGTAGTGGCTTTAGAAATTCAATGAGAATGAAAAGCACACCTGATAGTAGTTCGCAACACGTTGGGTTTAGAACAGTCTTAGATATATAATAAAACAAAAATGCTCAGCTTTAGGAAACTGAGCATTTTAACAACAACTAACCAAAAATATTATGTGTTAATTATTTTACATTAATCGTGCCAAACTTTTTAATCATTAAAATATTTCATTATAATTAAAAACTGTTTTATAGCCTTTTTTGTTAAAATAATTTTTAGAATTAATTGGTCCAGCAGCTAAAACAAAATCCCCTCCCCATGCTCCTAAGCTTTTTATTTCGCCATTATAATCTTTAAAATATTTATTTTTTACTGTTTCGGTTTTTAAAGTTTTTGAAATTATAGTTTCATGCTCTATTATACAATTTTGAAAATTTAATAGTGTTTGTGAATTTACAAACTCCATTGTAAGATTAGACAATATGTTAATAGTTGAATTAGTGATTTTTCTTTTAGAAAACTTATCTATTTCTGTATTACTATCCTGTTTTTTATTTAGGTAAATAAAAAATAGATTATTAATATATTTAGGATTGAATTTAACTGGATTAACTATTGGGATATTATTTTTTAGCTGATATAAAACTGGTCCTTTTGCCAATGCGCATGCTATGTCGTAACCACTTCCTTTATAATTGGTCCACAATAATTCAAATGGATCAATATTAGCCCATTTTGAAATATTATTAATTAAAGTTGATGAAGTTCCAAGCCCCCATTTTCTAGAAAAATTAAGATGAGTTGATACCAAACCTCCAGTGTTTTTCTTTAAAAATTCTGAATTTATTTTGTTAGCAGAAATTAATAAAGACTGTAGTGTTTTGCTAAATTTATTTATGTTTTTTGTAATCCTTAAGTCAGAAAGATCAAATTCGCAACTCAGCCAAACTTCATTTTTTCTATCATAACTTTTCCATTCTAGTTTATTTGAATTTGTACATATAAAATCTAAACTTTGTTTAAATTTTGTTGGAATAGCTAGCGCTAGAGCTCCTTTAACAACATAATACTCACTTGTAATTAAAAGTTTTCCAGGACTTGAAGTATTAAAATCCATTGTTTCTTAAGTTTGTTAATTCAGTTTTAGCAGAACTGTAAGAAACAGTATTTTTTTTAAAAAAATTGATTAACATTTCTTTTTCTTTTTCATTTGCATCCAATGAATTTAAAATATTTATCAAGTGCATTTTCATATGTCCTTTTTGTATGCCAGTTGTTATTAATGAATTTATCGCTCCAAAATTTTGTGCAAGTCCTGCAACAGCAACTATTTTCATTAATTCTTTTCCTTTGGGATTGTCTAATAAATTCAATGACCATTTCACTAGGGGATGTAAGTTGGTTATTCCTCCGACTGTTCCTAAGGATAAGGGCACTTCAATCCAAAATTTAAAAATGTTATTTTCAATTGAGACATCAGTTAAGCTTTTGTAAAATCCATCTTTGGCAGCATAAGCATGTACGCCAGCTTCTATAGCTCTAAAGTCATTTCCAGTTGCAATAATAACAGAATCAATTCCATTCATTATTCCTTTATTATGAGTAACCGCTCTTTCAGTTTGTGTTTTTGCAATTTGAATAGCTTGAGCAAACTTTTTCACATATTCGGCTCCGTTTATTCCGTTTTCGCCAATTGAATCGACATTACAACTAACTTCAGCTTTTACAACACACTCTGGAACATAATTTGAAAGAATACTCATTATTATTTCTATTTCTTTTTCATGATCATCAAATTCATTGTAAATTTTAGCTTCTCTTTTAAGTGTGGTTGCAAATTGTTCTAAGCATGAGTTTATAAAATTAGCACCCATAGAATCAACAGTATCAAAGATTGAATTTATTTGAAAGTAGTTTTCAATATCAGAAGTTTTATCTAGAATTTCAATTTCTAATATTCCGCCCCCTCTTTGGTTCATATTTGAACTAATAGAATTACTATCCTCTAAGAGTGTCGGTTTAATGTCATTAAAAAACTTAAATAATTTATCTTTTTCTCCGTTGAAAATAAAATGAACTTGACCAGTTTTTTTAAAATTTAAAATTTGAGTTTTGAATCCACCTTTATTTCTCCAAAATTTTGCTGCTTTACAGGCAGCAGCAATTACTGAACTTTCTTCAATAACCATAGGAATCGTATAGTCTTTTCCGTCAATTAAAAAGTTGGGAGCTACACCTAGCGGTAAGTAAAAATTCGATATTGTATTTTCTGTAAATTCATCATGAATTTTTTGAAGTGCCTCATCTTTATTCCAATATTTTTCTAAAATCGAAGTAGATTTGTTCTTGAAATAATTTGATTCAATCCATTCTATTTTTTCCTTTTTACTAATTTTAGAAAACCCTTCAATTTTATTTTCAAAAAATTCTTTTTTCATTATTCAAAGATAATCAATGTATTGGTGATGTTGTTTCAATTTTTTAAATTAGTATTAACTTCAAAATAAAACAATGAAATATTTTATTAATAAATTTTCAATAATAATATTATGTTTTGTGTTAATGTTAAATTATGCTTGTGATTTAAATATTGAACCGCAGCGTCCAAACATAATATATATTCTTGCTGATGATTTAGGTTATGGTGAAATAGGTGTTTTTGGACAAAAATTAATTGAGACTCCAAACATCGATAATTTAGCAAAATCAGGAATGATTTTTACTGATCATTATTCTGGTGCGCCGGTGTGCGCTCCAGCTAGAAGTGTTTTGTTGACAGGTAATCACTCTGGAAATACTCATATAAGAGCTAATGGTGAGTGGTCTGAAAGAGGAAATGTATGGAGTTTTAAAGCTATGCTTGAAGACCCTTATTTGGAAGGGCAAAGACCTCTTTTGGATTCAATTACAACCGTAGCTCAAGTTTTACATGATAATGGTTATAAAACAGGTATGGTCGGTAAATGGGGGCTTGGAGCACCACTTACTAATAGTATTCCCAATAAAAAAGGCTTCGATTTTTTTTATGGATATAATTGTCAAAGACAAGCTCACACTTATTACCCAACTCATTTATGGAAGAATGAAACTAGAGATTTATTAGATAATTATATAGTTACAAAACAAGAAGGTTTGGATGGTTTAGATCCTAATGAACCAGAGTCATATTCAAAATATAATCAAAACGATTATGCACCGACCTTAATGCATAAAGAAGCTTTGAATTTTATTTCAAGAAATCAAAGCGCTCCATTTTTTTTATATTACGCTTCACCAATTCCACATTTACCATTACAAGCTCCAAAAAAGTGGGTTAATTATTATCAAAAAAAGTTTGGAAAAGAAATCCCTTACATTGGAAAATCATACTATCCAAATAAAACTCCAAGAGCTACTTATGCTGCTATGATTTCTTATTTAGACGAACAAGTTGGTGAATTAATTGAAAAATTAAAAGAGATTAATCAATATGAAAACACTTTAATTATTTTCACAAGTGATAATGGTCCATCATGGGTTGATCATGTCGATTATAAGTTTTTTAATAGTACAGGCAAGTTTGTTAATTCTCGAAGAACAATGAAAGGGAGCGTAAGTGAAGGTGGTATAAGAGTTCCCATGATTGCATCTTGGCCCAATAAAATAAAGGCAGGCTCTAAATCAAATCATATATCAGCATTTTATGATTTTTTTGAAACGGCCTGTGATGTTGCTGGAATTGATAATGAAATACAAACAGATGGTGTAAGTTTTTATCCTGAAATGATTGGAGGAGTCCAGGCTAAACATGATTATTTGTATTGGGAATATCCAGCAAGTGGAGGTCTGCAAGCTATAAGAATGGGTAAATGGAAAGGTGTGAAAAATAATTTATTTAAAAACCCTTCAAAATTAAAATTGTTTGATTTGAGTTATGATGAAAAAGAATTAAATGATGTTTCTTCAAAAAATCCAGAAATAGTCAAAGAGCTTGAACAAAAACTTAAAGAGGCTCATAGCACTCCTTACTTAAAAGAATTTATCATTCCTTCACTTGAACAATAGCTAAATGAAATCTAAAGCACCTGCGAGAATTTGTTTATTTGGTGATCATCAAGATTATCTTGGACTTCCAGTCATAGCATGTGCTATAAACAAATACATGATAGTTGAAGGAGTTCCAAATAATGCTAATTATTTATTATTTACTTTGATTGATCTTAATAAAATAATCAAGATCAATTTAAATGAAGATTTTTCAGCTTTAAAAAAAGGAGATCATATTAGGCACGTACTGAGAACTTTGATTAATAATAATATAAATATAGATAAAGGCTATGATATAAAAATTAGTAGTAATATTTTTATTAATGCAGGAATTTCAAGTTCATCAGCTTTAACGGTTGCTTTGATTAGTTTCTTTATAAAAGTTTTTTACCAAAAGACATGTTCTGAAGAGTTTATTGCTGAGCTAGCATATAAAAGTGAGGTACTAGAACAAGAAGGTTCTGGGGGAAGAATGGATCAGTATTCAATATCACTTGGAAATACTATTTTTTTAGAAACTAAAAATGCTTTTAGTTTTAAAAAAATAAATAACCCCATCAAGAGTTTTATAATTGCAAATTCAGGTGTTAAGAAAAAAACTGATTTAGTTTTGAAAAACTTAAAAAGTAAAGTTATTAGTGCTATAGAAAAAATTAAGTTAAATAATCCGACTTTTAATTTAAAAGAAATTTCAGTTAAAGAAATAAACCAATATAAAAGTCGATTGAGTAAAACCTCTTTTAAATATTTTAGAGCAGCTGTGGAAAACCATTCGATTACCCAAACTGCCTATTTAGAACTAAAAAAGAAAAATCCAAATCTTAATAATATTGGTAAATTAATGAATAGACACCATAATATTTTAAAAAATGATTTATCTGTAACTGTTCCTTTAATAGATAGAATGATTGATTTAGCTTTAAAAAACGGATCATATGGAGCTAAAATTATTGGTTCAGGTGGAGGAGGATCAATCCTGATATTGACAAACAAAGTAAATGAAAATAAAATTATTAATGCTATGTATAAAGTTGGAGCTAAAGAAGTAGTAAAAGCTAATGTGTCCCCAGGAATATTTAGTCTATAGTTACTGTCTTTTTATCTATTAAAAAATTGCAACAAAATTTTATTTACTAAATTTAAATAACAATTAACTTATGATAGATCTTTCTTTTCTCGATATTTCAATAATTATAGGATTTTTTTCAATAACCTTGTTCATTGGGTTTTATGTTTCAAAAAAATCTTCTTCTAGTTCAAGTGAATATTTTTTATCTGGCAGGAATATGCCTTGGTGGTTACTAGGAATTTCAATGGTAGCAACAACGTTTTCAACTGATACTCCCAACCTAGTAACTGATATTGTAAGAAATAACGGAGTTTCAGGAAATTGGGTATGGTGGGCATTTCTTTTTACTGGTCTTTTAACAGTTTTTGTTTATGCAAAACTATGGCGTAGATCTAATGTTTCTACTGATATGGAATTTTATGAGCTTAGATATAGCGGTTGGGGAGGTAAATTTTTAAGAGGATTTAGAGCAATTTATTTAGGTGTTATTTTCAATGTAATGGCCATGGCTGGAGTTACGCTTGCCGCAATTAAAATTGGTGAGATCATGTTAGGATTAGATCCTTTGGAAACTATTCTATATGCAGGTTCTATTACAGTGATTTTTAGTACCGTTGGTGGTTTTAGAGGTGTTGTATATACAGATTTTATATTATTTTTTGTTGCTATGGCTGGTTCGATTGGTGCCGCATATTATCTAGTCAACTTACCAGAGATTGGAGGATTATCTAATTTGATATCAAATGAAAATATTTCAAGTAAACTATCTATAGTTCCAAGTTTTGATAATCCTGATGTATATATACCGCTACTAATAGTTCCTCTTGCTGTTCAGTGGTGGAGTTCATGGTATCCTGGTGCAGAACCAGGTGGAGGAGGTTATATTGCACAGAGAATGTTGGCAGCAAAAAATGAAAACCATGCTATTGGCGCTACCTTTTTCTTTAATGTCATGCATTATGCGTTGAGACCGTGGCCATGGATAATTGTTGCTTTAGCATCTTTGGTTATTTTTCCTGATTTAGCAAGTATTCAAGAAGCTTTTCCTAATATATCAGCTGATAAGTTAGGTCAAGATTTAGCATATCCTGCAATGCTTACAATGCTTCCATCTGGTCTTTTAGGCATAGTGGTTGCCTCTCTTGGTGCTGCATATATGTCAACAATTTCTACACATTTAAATTGGGGTTCATCTTACATAGTAAATGATTTTTACAAACAACAGATTAATAAAAATGCTTCAGAAAAAGAACTTGTTAATATTGGAAGAATTTCAACTGTAACTTTGTTTGTTCTTAGTTCTGCATTTGCATTGTTATTGACAAATGCTCTTCAATTATTTGATGTTATTTTAATGTTTGGTGCGGGAACTGGACTTATTTTTATATTGAGATGGTTCTGGTGGAGAATAAATGCTTGGAGTGAAATTTCAGCAATGTTTGTTTCAGGATTTATTTCAATCATTTTAAATTTTTCCTCTTTAGGAGATGTTTTGTTTTCTGATTCTGGACAATTTCCAAGCTATTATAAATTTCCTGTTGTAGTCTTGATCACTACTATAATATGGGTTTTAGTAACTTTTTTAACAAAACCAGATACATCGGAATCTTTAATTAATTTTTGTAAAAAAACTAACCCAGGGGGACCAGGATGGAAAAAGATTAAAATGGAAGCCAAAAAACAAAATATTTCTTTTAATAAATCTGGAAGTAACGAAACTTGGTCAGTTCCATTAGGAATACTTTGTATGTTATGCGGGTGTTTCGCCATATACTCTTTATTGTTCTCAACGGGATATTTTATTTACGGTCAAATAAACGACGGAATTACATTTCTAACAATAGCAATAGTTTTTTCTTTCGGATTAAAATACAATTGGAATAAACTTAAAAAATTAAATTAATGAATATCTCTTATAAATCGCCAGGTACTTTAGAAGAAACTAGATTTGAAAAAATTCATAGTGTAATTTTTAATGACTCAAAAAAAGCATCTCTAGAAGTAGCACATGAAATAGCTGATTTAATAAAAAAGAAACAAAAGCAAAATAAAAATTGTGTTTTAGGCTTAGCAACCGGATCTACTCCAATTTCTGTTTATCAGGAATTAGTCAGAATGCATAATGAGGATGATTTAAGTTTTAAAAATGTAATCACTTTTAATCTTGATGAGTATTTTCCAATGGACAAGGATGATATTAACAGTTATCATCATTTTATGAGTATACATTTATTTGATCACATTGATATAAATAAGAAAAATATCCATATCCCGAACGGTAGTATTTTAACAGAAAAAATTAATGAATATTGTGCTACTTATGAAAAACAAATTGTTGATGCAGGTGGTATAGATTTTCAATTGTTGGGAATTGGAAGAACTGGTCATATTGGATTTAATGAACCTGGTTCCAA
>Ga0102889_1001148_pt1 | contig 10067 bp, 9 predicted proteins | sample Colrivmet1551A02_FD_84505 | JGI IMG/M metagenome (GOLD analysis project Ga0102889, IMG submission 84505) | Estuarine microbial communities from the Columbia River estuary - metaG 1551A-02 | ecosystem: Environmental > Aquatic > Marine > Intertidal zone > Estuary | place: USA: Columbia River...
CTTTCAGCGGCTCTACGACTTTAAGTTTCATGAAATCAGGTAAGCCCCCGACATTGTGGTGACTTTTTATGGTTGCACTAGGTCCCCCTGTTGCTGAAACACTTTCAATAACATCTGGGTAAATTGTGCCTTGAGCCAACCATTTAACATCTTTGATCAAATGGGCCTCGTCATCAAAAACTTCAATAAATACTCTACCAATGGCTTTGCGTTTCAGTTCTGGATCATCTACTCCTGCCAAAGCATCTAAAAAACGAGCCGAGGCATCGACACCTTTAACATTCAGCCCCATTCCTTCGTATTGTTTGAGAACGCTACTGAACTCATTTTTGCGCAGTAATCCATTATTGACAAAAATACAATACAGATTATCTCCTATTGCTTTGTTCAATAAAATAGCTGCAACAGTTGAATCTACACCACCAGAAAGCCCTAAAACAACTTTGTCTTTTTGTAATTTAGCTTTCAGATCAGCTACAGTCTCATCCACAAAAGAATCAGGTGTCCAATCTTGTTCTAGACCTGCTATATCCACTAAAAAGTTTTGCAGCAATTGCTTTCCATCGGTAGAATGATATACTTCCGGATGGAATTGTATGGCGTATGTCGTTTCACCCTCTATTTTATATGCTGCATGCTCTACATCATGAGTACTGGCCAACAATACACCATTAGTAGGTAATGTTTTGATGGTATCACTATGACTCATCCAAACTTGACTCCCTATGGATATGCCCTTAAAAAAAGGATCGTTGTCATGAACAAAAGATAAATTTGCACGGCCATATTCACGTGTATTAGATGGTGCTACATTACCACCTGAAAAATGAGCCAAATACTGTGCTCCATAGCAGACCGCTAAAAGCGGTTTTTTTGCACGGATTTTCGACAAATCGGGGTGTAGCGCATCATCGCCACGTACAGACTGTGGACTGCCTGAAAGCACGACTGCTTTGTAGGCCTCTATTGAGGTTGGAATTTTGTTGTAGGGATGGATTTCACAGTAAATGTTCAACTCTCTTACACGGCGTGCAATGAGTTGTGTATATTGAGATCCAAAATCGAGAATTAATACCTTATCGTGTTGCATGCCCAAAAGTACTATATATCTCTAAATTGTGAATAAATTTTTTGTAAAAACTTATAAAGAAATTACAGTAAACTCTTGTTGAAAAGGATTCAGCTCTGTTTTTAATTTTTGAATAAAATTATGTCCATATATCGCATAAAAAGCAGAAAAGTTCAACACACGTTCTTGTAAATTTCCATTTGGAAAAAATGAAGACTGTAGCAAAAGTGCTTTGTCTATATGTCTATTATGCTTTCTTTTTTCAGCTTTCAGTAAGCGTTTTTCCAAATTTGAGAGTCCTTTAAGTTGCTTTTTCTCCTGCGCTGCAACTGCTCCCAAAAAAGAGCCATCGGTTTGCTTCGCCAATGCGTAAAGCTGTTCGAATTGTTTCTTAAGATAATTCTTTTGTTCTGAAAAATCAACAGGATGTTGAGTTTGTTTCAGTGTTATTTTTTTGGTTAAATCGTCTGGTGATAAAAATAAATCTGCTACAGTTAAATTTAATTTCTCTAGATTTTGGTGTTGCTTTTCTGAAATCAAAAGCACAGAACTACGGTGCATCAGTAAAGGAAAAGTAACTTCAAATCGCTCAAAACAAGATTTGAGTTGTAGCCAATACGAAAGTTCGCCACCTCCGCCAACATAACACAAGTTTGGTAAAATTGTTTCTTGATAGAGCGGACGCATTAAAACATTGGGTGAAAAACGTTCAGGGTAAGTTTCGAGTTCTTTTAAAATCCCATCCAAATCCCAACTCAAAGTTGTATTCAAAACTCGAAAAATACCGTTATCTACTTCAATGCGTTCTCTCAAATTATTAGTGATGTAAAATAAATTTAAAGCCCTTGGGTTGACTTGGATTTTGAAATTTGAATCCACATCTTTTAGTAATTTATTAGTTTTTGAAACTTCATCAAAAACTAACTGTTCTTCAAGTTCATTCTTCAAGCATGGCAAAAATAAGCGCTTGAGTTGTGCGTCATCGCCATCAACAACAACAAGTCCATCCTTGCCAAACAACTGATGCACCAAACATCTGGTAGCATCGGCCAAATTGTGTTGTTTTATGTACGCTTTTTGAAAGATTTCAATCACCGCTTTTGAATTCTCATCAGCCCCCAAATGAGTAGAAAATTGACCGAAAAAATTTTTAAGCTCTGCAATAGATAAGCGCCCCACTGGACCTTGAGATTGATGTTGCCATTCAAAACGGTGGTCTCTAAAATAAAAATGATTGATCTCTTCAAAATCGTGGTCTTCTGTAGCCATCCAAAATACAGGCACAAAAGTGTGTTTTGGATATTTTTCTTTCAAAACTTTAGCCAAATTGATGACCGATATAATTTTGTACAAAAAATACAGGGGCCCACCCATTAGGTTCAATTGATGACCCGTAGTCACCGTAAAAGTTGAGGCTTGCTTTAGGGCATTTATTTGTGATTTCGTAAATACATTAGGACTAAGGTGTTTGTATTGTCGGTCTAAGCTTTCAACCAAAATTTGACGTTTTTCATCAGAAAAATGTTTCGATTTGACACTCATCTGAGTCGCAAAATTTTCAAGTGTTGCGGGTAGACCGTGGAAAGAAGCAACGTCCGGATGGCCTTTCAAAACTTGTTGAACAAGTTCTGAAAGCGTTTGGGTTTGTGCATATGGAATTTGTTGAGTGGCCATTCTGATTTGTAGTTCACAAAGATACTTCAATAAATTTTATTGAAAAAACTACTCAACTGTAGCATACAAATCAAAATCCGCAGCTTCGTTGATGGTTACTGTAGCAAATTCTCCAGTTTTAAGATATACTTTAGAAGCATCAATCAAAACTTCGTTGTCTACATCTGGGGAATCAAACTCAGTACGGCCTACAAAATATTGGCCTTCTTTACGGTCAATTACCACACGTAAGGTTTGGCCTATTTTGGCTTGATTCAACTCCCAAGAAATTTGAGACTGTAGCTCCATAATTTCATTGGCACGTGCTTGTTTTACATTTTGGGGTACATCATCAACCAAATTATAGGCATGGGTGTTTTCTTCATGGGAATAGGTGAAACAGCCCAAGCGCTCGAAACGCATGGATTCTACCCATTGTTTAAGAATTTGAAAATCTTCTTCAGTTTCTCCAGGGTAACCAACTATCAGAGTTGTTCGAATGGCCATATTGGGTACTGCTTCACGAAATTGGTGTAGCAATTTTGTGGTTTTTGCCTGTGTTGTACCTCGGCGCATACTTTTCAGTATTTTATCTGAAATATGTTGCAATGGAATATCTAAATAATTGCATATTTTTGACTCGTTTTTCATGACATCCAAGACGTCTATCGGAAAGCCAGTTGGAAAGGCATAGTGCAATCGGATCCATTCAATACCTTCAACCTCAACCAAAGCTTTAAGCAGTTCTGCAAGATTTCGTTTTTTATATAAATCTAAGCCGTAGTACGTTAAATCTTGTGCAATAAGAATGAGCTCTTTAACGCCATCAGCAGCCAGTTTTTTAGCTTCAACAACTAAATCCTCAATAGGCGTTGAGCGGTGTTTACCGCGCATCAAAGGAATAGCACAAAAACTACAAGGACGGTCACAGCCCTCAGCAATTTTTAGATAAGCATAATTCTTGGGTGTCGTTGTGAGCCGCTCACCTATAAGTTCGTGCTTATAATCAGCGCCCAATGCTTTTAGGAGTTGAGGCAATTCTGTAGTGCCGAAATATTGATCAACATCTGGAATTTCCTTGACTAAATCAGGTTTATACCGCTCACTTAAACAACCAGTAACAAAGACTTTATCAACTTCACCGGCGTCTTTCTTCTGAACAAAATCCAAAATGGTATTTACACTTTCTTCCTTGGCATTATCAATAAATCCACATGTATTAATCACTACAATATTACCATCCTCCTCGTGGGCGACTGCTTTGCCATTGGCTTTAAGTTGACCCATAAGTACTTCGCTATCATACACATTTTTGCTACAGCCAAGAGTAACGACATTGATTTTGTTGGTTTTACGTGATTTTGTTCTCATTAAAAGTTTTTAGTTGTAATTATTGGGTGTAGGTCGTTTTTCAAAAGATTTTTCAAATTGATAACCCCATGCATAAAGTTCTGGTTCCTGATGTGGTTTTGCGATAAAAGTGAATCCTTTTGGAGCTCCCTCATCTGAGAGGCCCATTGGCACAGTGAGTGCTGGATATTCTGCTACAGCAGCATAACCAGCGTGGTAATTATTTATGGAAAGAACTGCATCCAATTGATGAAATTTCATTACTGAATCGAAATAAGCGCGGCCATTGGTTTTTAGTATTGATTTGATGGATTCTAATTCTTTGTTTGTTGCATCATCAGCAACGATACCTATAAACAATTTTTGGCCATAAGGAGCTCTTTTTAGTGAATCTAAGGCATTAAAATCAATGATTGACTGAACACCATCATACGGTAAGTTTGTATTGGCATGCCATTTAAAATAAGTTGGTAAATCGACTTTCATATCCAAATTCAAAAGTCTCAAAAAATCAGGAAGATCAACATCTTCAGGCGTTATGGTGATCACTTCAGCACCATTGCGCTTCAAAAGGTTTACCGCAGCTGTGTAAAGTGAATCTTTCAATAGCGATTGAATCGCACCAAAGCGCTTACCCTGAAAGTTGGATTGTTGCAGTACGTTAATGTCAATTGCTGCAACTGTTTTAGATTTAAAGTCATCTCTGTCTTTTCCTATCATTCCATTAAAAATCAATACATTATCAATCACATATTTTGTAATTGGACCCGCAGTATCTAACGTACTAGAGATAGGAACTATACCAGTTCGGCTGATCGCTCCAATAGTTGGTTTAAGTCCTACACCTGCATTTTGACTGGCAGGCGAAAGTATAGATCCTGATGTTTCACTTCCAACGGCTGCAGCACAAAAATTAGCTGCAACAGCTACAGCACTTCCAGAACTTGAGCCGCCAGTATCTAGTGTTTTGCGGCCATAAGGGTTAAACGTTTGTCCACCCACTGCACTGTAACCACTTGGGCAGTCTCCGCAAAAGAAATAAGCCCATTCACTAAGATTAGCTTTTCCTAAAATCAGTGCCCCTGATGCCTTAAGCTGCTTTGAAACAAAGGCATCATCGGTGCGGTTCTTCAACAAGGCTACAGCACCAGCGGTAGTAACCATATCATAGGCATTGATATTATCCTTCAAAAGAATTGGCATCCCATAAATTGAAAAATTTGAAAGATTTTCAGGTCTATTAAGGTCTTTTTCTTTGGCATCCTTAATAATGTTGGGGTTCAAAGAAATCACAGAATTTAGTGATTTTTCATTCATCCTATCAAAAGATTTGATACGATACAAATAGAATAAAGTTAATTCTTCATAACTGAGTTTCCCTTGTTTAATAAGCTTCTGAAGTGTTGGAATATCTTGGTTCATTACAAGAGGCTTTAAGGTTTCATAACGATCAGATGAGAAAATAGAAAGTTCATCTTGAAATGGTGCCCAAAACTGCTTTAAATCTATATAATTAGAATCTTCTACCTTAAACGATCGAAATGATTTTTTAGAAATATCACTTAAGCTATCATCTGGGTCATGAGTCTGATTTTTACAGCCAAAAAAAATAAAAAACAATAAAAATAACGCCCCTTTTTTCATATTCATATTAATTAAAAAAAGAGTCTACAAATTCAAATTTATTAAAGACTTGAAGATCATCTATGCCCTCACCAACACCGATGTACTTAACGGGCACTTGAAACTGATCGCTAATTCCTATTACAACGCCGCCTTTAGCGGTGCCATCTAATTTTGTGACTGCTAAGGCATTGACTTCTGTTGCTGCAGTAAATTGCTTGGCCTGTTCAAAAGCATTTTGACCAGTTGATCCGTCCAAAACTAATAAGATTTCATGCGGTGCATTTGGCACTACTTTTTGCATGACTCGTTTAATCTTAGTTAACTCATTCATCAGATTAACTTTATTATGTAAACGGCCAGCAGTATCAATGATCACAACATCAGCATTACCACTAACAGCACTTTGAAGGGTATCAAAAGCAACCGAAGCAGGATCGCTGCCCATATTTTGTTTTACGATTGGTATGTCTACACGATCAGCCCAAACTTGCAATTGATCAATGGCAGCAGCTCGAAATGTATCAGCCGCACCCAAAACTACTTCCATGCCCTGTTTTTTGAACTGATATGCCAATTTACCAATAGTAGTTGTTTTGCCTGCACCATTGACTCCGACCACCATAATGACATGAGGTTTTTCTGTATTTTCGACTGAAAATTGTTTAGCATCTCCAGAATTGGTTTCTGAAAGTAAGGCTGCAATTTCTTCTCTTAAAATAAGGTTTAACTCTTCAGTACCAAGATATTTATCTTTAGAAACACGAGCTTCGATTCGATCTATTATTTTTAAAGTTGTATTGACTCCTACATCACTAGTTACTAAAACTTCTTCTAGGTTATCTAAGACACCATCATCGACTTTAGATTTTCCTGCAACTGCTTTTCCTAATTTATTAAAAAAACTAGATTTAGATTTCTCTAAACCTTTGTCGAGGGTTGCCTTTTTTTCTGATGAAAATATCTTTTTAAAAAAACTCATGATTCGTATTATTTAATCGCATTTAGACCATTTGCAAGGTACTAAAAAAATAAAAAGCTGCTTTGTAGAAAAGCAGCTTTAGAAAATTATATATGTTAATGTTTACTTCTTATTTAAAAAGTCACTAACTTTTTCAGGAGACATTATTGATTCAACAAAAATATAAGCTCCAGTCTTGGGAGATTTTACCATTTTAATTGCTTTTGTCAAACGTTTTGACCCTGTTTGTAACGATGCTACTGATTTCTTTGCCATAATTCAAGTATTACTCGGTGCTTTATTCTAATGCCCTTAAAATTATTTAATTTCTTTATGCACAGTCATACGCTTAAGAATGGGATTAAATTTCTTAATCTCCATGCGGTCTGGTGTGTTTTTCTTGTTCTTAGTTGTGATGTATCGAGAAGTTCCTGGCTGACCTGAAGCCTTGTGCTCAGTACACTCCAAAATTACTTGAACTCTATTTCCTTTTTTTGCCATAATGCTTTAGGTTAGCTGTGTTTATTTTAAAAACCCTTTAGATTTTGCTTCTTTGATGGCTGCAGTAATACCAATCTTATTGATAGTTTTTAATGCAGAGGTAGAAACTTTTAGTGTGATCCACTTATCCTCTTCAGGAAGATAAAAACGCTTTTTCATCAAATTTGCATTGAATTTGCGTTTTGTTCTGTTCAAAGAGAAGGAAACGTTGTTTCCTACCATTGCTTTTTTCCCTGTAAGTTCACAAACTTTTGACATGATCTTTAATTTATTGGTTTTGTTGTTTCAAAACGAAGTGCAAAAATACGAATTCTTTACAAGTTCACAAATTTTATGAAGTCAATTTTAAAAAATTTCTTTTTGCAGTAAAGTAAGTGCCATGTGTACTGCTTTTGTAGTGATGCGTTCGCGTTGTTTTCCAAATGTAAACTGCTTAGCATATACTGATTTTGGGGTAGCAATTGCAATACAAACTGTACCTACCTCGGCATCAGAATCTCCTTTTTCCGGCCCAGCATTTCCTGTGGTAGCCAATGCATAGTCTGAACCGCATAGCTTCTGAATACCTAAAGCCATGGCTTTAGCGACTTCAGTACTTACAACAGAGTGTTTTTTAATAAGCCCTTCGTCTACTTCCAAAAGCTGAATTTTTATTTTGGTATCGTAAGCAATCAGCCCGCCTTTAAAATAGTTTGATGCACCAGGATTTGCTGTAAACTGAGCACCAATACGTCCGCCTGTACAGCTCTCAGCAACTGCCAAGGTTGAATCTAGATTCACAAGTTGTTTTCCAATGATTTGCTCGATGGAGGAGTCATCTTCAAAGCCCACAAAAACATCACTGATTTGGGGAAGCAACGATTCTATTTGAGTGTTTATAGTATCCATAACTACATTTTTATCATATCCCTTAGAAGATAAACGCAAACGAACACGGCCTAAATTTGGCAAATATGCTAATTTTACTGTTTTAGGCAAATTGTCCTCCCAGTCAGATATTCGATCGGCAATAACACTCTCCCCAAGTCCATAAGTGAGCAAGGTTTTGTGTAATATGAATGGAAGGTTGAATTGCGCTGACAGCTTTGGCAGAACTTCATTTTGCATCAATGCTTTCATCTCAAAAGGAACACCAGGAAGTGAGATAAATATAGTTTGAGCGTTCTGCATCCACATCCCTGGCGCAGAACCCGATTGGTTCATTAAAACCTTGGCTTTTGAGGGCACCAGCGCTTGGTCTAAATTAACCTGAAGCAAAGGTTGTTTTATATAGGTTTTCCAAATATGTTTTATGTGTGCAACAACCTCTTCATTACGCACCAAGGTATCGTTAAAGTATTGGGCCAAAGTAGTTTTGGTGATGTCATCTTTAGTTGGTCCTAGACCACCTGTGATAACGACCAAATCTACTTGCTGTTCTGCCCTTTTCAGTGCATTTAAAATGTGTACTTTTTCATCCTGAACTGAAGTGATTTGGAAAACAGAAATACCAATTTTATTAAGCTCTTTTGAAATATAGGCCGAATTTGTATCAATTATTTGACCAATTAAAATTTCATCTCCAATAGTAATGATCTCTGCTTTCATTTACTTGACTTTAATATTGAAAAACTCTTCATTTTCAATGTATCCTTTAAGGATGTCGCCAGCTTGCACTTGACCAACACCAGCTGGTGTACCTGTAAAAATAATATCTCCGATTTTGAGGGTAAAAAACTGAGAGACATAAGCAATAACCGCATCAATACCCCAAAGCATCTGTTGTGTATTTCCAGATTGAACTACCACGTCATTTTTTTTAAGACTAAATGAAAGATTTTCAAGGCTTTCGAATGTAGATTTTGGTGCCCATTTCCCAACGACTGCAGATCCATCAAAAGCTTTAGCTTTTTCCCAAGGCAAACCACTGGCCTTAAGTTTTTGCTGAAGATCCCTTGCTGTAAAATCAATACCCAAACCAATATGATCGTAATACTTGTGGGCGAACTTAGTTTCTATATACTTTCCGACCCTATTTATTTTCACAATAACTTCTACTTCGTGTTGTATGTTTTTGGAGTAATCCGGGATGAAAAAAGGTTGTTTTTTTAAAAGAATAGCGGTATCGGGTTTGATAAACACCACAGGATCACTTGGCTTTTCATTTTTAAGCTCGGCAATATGATTGATGTAATTTCGACCAATACAAATCAGTTTCATCTAAGACAGTTTCTGATTAAAAGCCCGCAGTTTAATGGCGGTCAAAACCTTTTTAGTATACAATGGAAAGTCTGCATTGAGTAGCCAACCAAAATATCCGGGCTCCTTATTTAAAATCTCAGTCACTTTTTGGCCTTTGTGTTTTCCAAATGCAAAACATTCATCACCTGCTTTATCGAACTTTATGAAACCTGCAAAATCGGCAAACTTTTGACGCGTACTGAATTGTGCTAGATATGAAGTATCGTTTTCTAAATCTTCATACCGATCCAATTGAGCTTTGAGCACTTCATACGTTGCAATAGTATCGGCCTCAGCGCTGTGGGCATTTTGTAGATCTTTACCACAATAAAACTTGTAGGCTGCTGTGAGGGTGCGTTGTTCCATTTTATGAAAAATTGTTTGAACATCTACTGATTGTGTATTTTTCATATCGAAATCAACTTCAGCGCGAAGCATTTCTTCGGCAAGAATTGGAATGTCAAAACGGTTGGAATTAAAACCTCCTAAATCAGCATCTTTAATCCAAGAATAAATCTCTTTAGCAAGCATTTTAAATGTGGGGGCGTCACTTACTTTTTCGTTGGTTGTACCATGTACTGCTGTAGCCTGAGGGGGAATTGGCATCTCAGGATTAACCAACCATGTTTTCTTTTCTTCTTTTCCATCTGGGAAGACTTTCAAAATTGAAATTTCAACAATTCTATCGGA